>ERZ1699650.49-NODE-49-length-90520-cov-9.706483_pt1 | contig 90520 bp, 95 predicted proteins | sample MGYA00581512_ERZ1699650 | MGnify/ENA primary metagenome ERZ1699650 (study PRJEB42348, sample SAMEA6618698) | metagenome | isolation source: Polyester-degrading enrichment culture growing on monomer terephthalic acid, Te | collected 2019-05-17 ... | reverse complement strand
CAACGCGTCGCCCGGGTCGTTTTTCATTTTTTAAAAAAAACCGGGGGGGTTATATTCTTACCCGGGGGGTTTTTCTGCTTGGGGGGCCCCCCCCCCCCGTGCCTTTGCTATCAGGGGAGCGATGGCGCGATGAGTTTCATGCGGGCAGAGGCGCGGGCCGTGTTGTGGCGCTGGCGCGATGTGTTGGTGGGTTTGGTCGTTGTTTTATTGGGTTTATGGGGTGTTTTGACCGGATTGGGTGTGTTGTATTTATTGGGCTGGGTCATGATTTTGGTCGGTATCGGGTTGACTGTGACCGGTTGGCAGCGGGCGCGGTTTCGTGCCGGTGCGGGCGGGGCCGGTGTGGTGCAGGTGGACGAGGGCGAGTTGCGATATTTCGGGCCTATGTCGGGCGGTATGGTTGCCCTGTCTGATATGGTCCGGCTGGAGCTGGACGGGCGCGGTGCAGGCGCGGCGTGGCGGTTGCATCAGCCGGGGCAGGAGGTGTTGCAGATTCCGGTGGATGCCGAGAATGCCGAGGCCTTGTTTGATGTGTTTGCATCCTTGCCCGGTGTGCGCACCGAAAAAATGCTGGCCGAGATGCGTGCCGAGATGCGTTCGGGGGCGGGGAACGGGCCTGTTGTGATCTGGCAAAAGGGGTCTGATCACCCTGTCGTGACCCATCTGTCGGATATGCGCCGCTTGCATTGACAGCCCCGAGGGTTTGCCCCACTTCTGGGTGTTCAATTTACCCGAGATCGGAGAGCCTTTTCGCATGTCTATTCCTCAATCCGGCGGCGGGCCGATCGAGCATATGTCCCAGTTGGCCGAGTATCTGGAAAGCGGTTGCAAGCCTGCGGATGATTGGCGCATTGGCACCGAGCATGAGAAGTTCGGCTATTGCAAGGACAGTCTGAAGCCGATCCCTTATGACGGGCCGCGTTCGGTTTTGTCGGTATTGGAGGGGTTGCGCGATTCCCATGGTTGGGCCCCTGTCGAGGAGGCCGGCAAGTTGATCGGGTTGGAAAAGGACGGGGCCAATGTGTCGTTGGAGCCCGGCGGGCAACTGGAGCTGTCGGGCGCGCCGTTGTTGTCGATTCACGAGACATGCGACGAGGTGAACGCCCATCTGCGCGATGTAAAGGACATTGCCGATAAGGTGGGTGTGGGTTTCATCGGGTTGGGTGCCGCGCCGGTCTGGGCCTATGAGGACATGCCGCAGATGCCCAAGGGGCGGTATCGGTTGATGACCGATTACATGGACCGTGTGGGCACCATGGGCAAATCCATGATGTATCGCACCTGCACCGTGCAGGTGAATCTGGATTTCGCCAGCGAGGCGGACATGGTGCAGAAATTCCGCGTGGCGCTGGCGTTGCAGCCGGTGGCCACCGCGTTATTTGCCAATTCGCCGTTTTTTGATGGCAAGCCCAATGGTCATAAATCCTGGCGGTCGCGGATCTGGCGTGATCTGGACGCCAGCCGCACCGGCATGTTGCCGTTCGTATTCGAGGACGGCATGGGGTTTGAGCGTTATGTCGATTATGCGTTAGATGTGCCGATGTATTTTGTTTACCGCAATGGTGAATATATTGATGCCCTGGGCCAGTCGTTTCGCGATTTCATGAAGGGTGAATTGCCCGCGCTGCCCGGCGAGGTGGCGACATTGAGCGATTGGGCGGATCATTTGACCACCTGTTTCCCCGAGGCGCGGATCAAGAAATATATGGAGATGCGCGGGGCCGATGGTGGCCCTTGGCGGCGGTTGTGTGCCTTGCCCGCGTTTTGGGTCGGGTTGATGTATGATCAATCCGCGTTGGATGCCGCGTGGGATCTGGCCAAGGGATGGGATGCCGAGACCCGCGAGGCATTGCGCGTGGCGGCCAGTGTGGACGGGTTGCAGGCCGTCGTGGGCGGCGTGAAAATGCATGATCTGGCGCGCGAGGTTCTGGCCCTGTCGGATGCGGGGTTAAAGGCGCGGGCCATGCAGGGTGCGGGTGGTTTGATCCCGGACGAGACGCATTTTTTGAATGCCCTGAAAGAGAGTGTCGAGAGCGGAAAGACCCCTGCGGACGAGTTGCTGGAGCATTACAACGGCGACTGGGGTGGCGATCTGAGCAAGATTTACGCGCAGTATTCGTATTAGGGTTATCTGGCTGTAATCCGGTGGAAAACCCCGCCCTGGCTGGTGCCATGGCGGGGTTTGCTGTTTTCCGGGTGCCCGTTGCGGGCGTTCTGGAATCAGGGTGCAGTTGTGGCGGGATTGGGGAGGTTGTCGCGCAGTGCCTCCATCGCGCGCAGGAACCCGAGGCCGAGGCAGAGGGTGACAAAGCCTGCGACCAGTGGCAGGGCCATGGGCATTGCGTTTCCGGCGATAGGCAGGGCGGCACCGGCCAGCAGCACGCCCCCTGTTCCGATGGCGGCAAACCCCGTGGCTGTGGTGATGGTCAGCGTGCGTGCGGCGGGGCCGTTTTGCGGGCAGTCGTGCATGGTGCGCCCGATTTTCAGGATCATGGTGGTGAGGATGGCCGTGATGCCAAGGCCAAGGGCGAGGTAGAGTGTGGCAGTGAGGATCATTTTGCTTTCTCCTTGTGACGGATTGGTTTGGTTTCGGGGTGGGTCAGGTGGCGGTTGCGGCCTGATCCCGTGGTGACTTGTGGAATTCCTGCGGGATGTGGCGCGGGTTGAACCGTTTGGTATTTCGCATGGCGCGGCGTGCGGCGCGGATTGCATCAGACTGCGATTTCGGCAGGAAACCGACGTAGAGCCATGCGAATGTTGCGCCCCAGATCGGTGCCATGACAGAGCCGAAGCCGCCGTAGAGAACCAGGAGTGTCCGGGCCTCGCGCGGTGCAATTTGCGTGGCAACGACCCATGCTACGGCTGTGGCGAGCAGGTTGCCGACAAGGGCCAGTATGGCGATTTTGGCGGGGTCCGGCCCGATTTGCGGCAGTTTCCACAGCAGGGTGGGCAGGGCGAGGGCCAGCCAGACCGGCCCACCATAGATGACAGCGGCGGTTGGTATGAGTATCAGCCAGAAGCCGACGATGCCCGGGATGATGGGTGCAAGGAGCAGCGCGAGGAAGAAGGCCAGCGGGTTGATGTGGTAGCGTTTGGGCAGGGTCGGAAGGCGCGGGCCGATCACATCGGGCAAGCTTGGCCCGATCAGATCGGGCAGGCTTGGCCCGATCAGGTCGGGCAGGTCGGGGGTGGGTGTGTCCGGGGGGATATGTGTGGTGGTCATGGTGGTTTCCTTTCACCGGATCAGGGCCGCGGTTGTGCGGTAGATGACGTTGAAAATGCAGGCCCACAGCACGGCGAGTGGCAGGCCGAAGATGAGGTAGAAGAGGGCGAGGAAGGCGCCGGTGCCGTTTGCCATGATCGCGCAGAGCAGGAGCAGAGTGGCAAAGGGGATCAGCACCACAAGCAGGGCCGCGCCGATATGTGCCGGCGCATTGTTGCCGTGACGATGGATCGCCCAAGCCAGAGCGGGCAGGCCGTAGATGATCCATGGCAGCGCGCCAAGGAGCGGCCCGTTTTGCACTGCGCTGAGGGCGTTGACACCATTGCGATTGCCAAGGTGCAGCGTGGCGAGGCGCGGTATGAGGGGGGCGAAGGCGGCCAGAACAAAGGGGAGGATATGGGGGGCGTGCCTTGCGGTATTGTCAGTTATTTCTGTCATGGCTGAAACTTTTGCGTAAATGAAAACCGGTTAAGGGGTGGGCCTGCGCCCTGTTGTTGTGGTGCGGTTTAGTCTTTGGTCCCGTCTGTGGGCTGATCTGAGGTGGTGCCCGCAGATTTGGCGCCCGGCAGGAAACGGGCGACTTTTGCGCCCAGTTTCAACAGGTTGATCTGTGCACCGCGGGGCAGGCGGGTGACCTGAAGATACCATTTGTCAAACATCTGCATCACGTCCAGCGTGCCCTGCATCCGTGCCAGCACATCGGGCGGGGTGTTGTCGGATTTCGCGGCGGTTTGCACCTGTTGCAGGGCTTGGATCGTGGGCAGGTATTCGCGTTCGCGCCGCCCCTCGACCACGATGGTGACCAGATCGAACATATCGCGCACCGAGGTAAAGTGATCGCGGCGGTCCCCCAACTGGCGCGAGGATTGCACGAGGCCCCAATCCTTGAGTTCCTTGAGCGCGGTAGAGACATTGGAGCGCGCAAGGGAGAGGGTTTCGCTGAGTTCCTCGGCGGTCATGGGTTTGGGCGAAATATGCAACAGCGCATGGATTTGCGCCTGCGACCGGTTCACGCCCCATTTGGCACCCATATCGCCCCAGTGGAGGATGAAATCTTGCATGGCGGGGGTCAGGTGCATGGGGTGATCCGATTTGAGGAGTTCAGTTATTTCTGTTGTGACTGAAATTACAGAATGAAGTGATGCCTGTCAAGAGGGGCGATGGCCCGAGCGAAGCGAGGCCCGGCCCAACCGTCGCGTGACCCTTCTGAAAAAATTTCAGAAGGGTTTTGCGTGGGCGGGAGCGCCGCCGCCTCTCAGGGAAAATGCTAGGGGGTCGACGGTTGCGCAGCTTTGGCCCGATGCGCCGGATTTTCTGATTCCTGTCAATGTGCCGTGCCACGCAATGCTGGCCCGAACATCAGGCATTTCTGACCCGAACCGGACCTTCGGCGCGGCCTGTGTCAAAGTCGGGGATGCGGGACGAAGCCGCCGTTCCTAGAGCCAACTCCAATGTCGGCTTTTCAGCAAAATCCGACATTGGCCCCGTTGCTGCCAACGCGCTGCCGGGATACAGTATCTCAACGACACAGGGGGCGACACGTTGACACATGAGATTACATTTTCCCGGCTGATTGATGTGCCAACTTCCGAAATTGCCGAGCACATGTCAGACCCAAGAGTTGCCGAACACATGCCGCTTTTGACAGGTGCGTGGGACACGGAGATGGCAATCAAGTTTGTCAAAATGAAAGAGGAATTCTGGTCGCGGGATGGGCTCGGGCACTGGGCGATTCTGTCCGACGGCAACTACGTTGGGTGGGGCGGTTTTCAAAAAGAAGCTGACGAGTGGGATTTCGGGCTTGTCTTGCGACCAGATACGTTTGGCCTTGGCTGGCGCATTTCAAGCAAGGCCATAGACTTCGCTATCGCTGACGACCGCATCCCATTTGTGACGTTTCTGCTGCCACCATCCAGAAAGAACCTTGGAGCGCTCAAAAGATTGGGCGCGGTGCAGGTTGGGGATGTCGATTATGACGGAGAGAAGTTCCTGAAGTTTCGACTGGAAACGAAGTAGCTTTGCTCCGCAAAGCAGCCCTTCTTGCAGGCAGCAGCATTCGTCAAATCGGCTCACTCCTGCCCTTCGCTGTGATCTGTGCGAAGGTCCGGTTTCCATTTTTCGTCAGTTGATGACGCATGGGTCAATTTCGTTTGGTGTTGCGCGTGCGGGTTTATTTCTGGCCGATGCGGGGTTCGGTGCCTGCGCGCAGGCGGGCCAGATTGGCGCGGTGGGTGAACACGATCAGCGCGGTCAGCCAGATGCCAAGGAAGTAGTATTGCCCTTGATTGAACAGCAGCATCCAGATGGTGCAGGATCCCGCCGCGAACAGCGCCGCAAGCGAGGAAATCCGCAGCGTTGCGGCCAGAAACAGCCATGTGGCGCAGGCCGCCAGCCCGACGGGCCAAGACAGCGCCAGCAGCAGGCCAAGGAATGTGGCCACGCCCTTGCCGCCCCTGAACCGCAGCCAGACGGGAAAGCAGTGGCCGATAAACGCCATCAGCCCGGCGATCTGTGCGGCGTCATCCCCCGCCAGTGTGCGGGCCAGCAGCACGGCCAGCGCCCCTTTGCCGCCATCCAGCAGCAGGGTCAGGGCGGCGGCTTTTTTCGATCCGGTGCGCAGCACGTTGGTGGCGCCGATATTGCCCGACCCGATGTCGCGCAGGTTGCCCAGCCCCATGGCTTTGGCCAGCAACAGGCCAAAGGGGATGGACCCCAGCAGGTATCCGATCACGGCCCAAAGGGTGATCAGCGCGGGTGCGGTGGTGAAATCGGGCATGGGTCAGGCCGCCTGTGTTTCAGGGTCGAACACGCGTGTGCCGCCGACCCATGTGCCCATCACGCGACCCTGAAGGCGGGCCCCGTCAAAGGGGGTGTTTTTCGATTTCGACAGCAGGGTGAACCTGTCCATCACAAAGGGGGTATCGGGGTTGAACAGCACCAGGTCGGCGGGTGCGCCCGGTGACAGCCGCCCCTGTGGCAGGCCCAGCCGGTTGGCGGGGTTCAGCGCCATAGCGCGGAACAGTTGCGGCAGGGTCAGATCGCCCGAGTGGTGCAGGCGCAGCGCGGCGGGCAGCAGGGTTTGCAGGGCGACCGCGCCCGAGGCTGCCTCTTCGAACGGCAGGCGTTTGGATTCTTCGTCCTGGGGGGTGTGCATGGAGGACAGCACGTCGATCAGCCCGTGGCGCAGCGCATCAAGGGTGGCAAGGCGGTCCTCTTCGCTGCGCAGGGGCGGCTTTACCTTGAAAAACGTGCGATAATCGGCCACGTCCAGTTCATTTAACGTCAGGTGGTGGATCGAGGTGCCAGCGGTCACATCCAGCCCGTTGCGTTTGGCGCGTTCCAGCGCGGGCAGGGCGCGGGCGGTTGTGATCTGGTCGAAATGCACGCGTGCGCCGGTCATTTCGATCAGGGCGATGTCGCGGTCCAGCCCCATGCGTTCGGCCATGGGCGACACGGCGGGCAAGCCGCGCAGGGATGCGAATTTGCCCGAGGTCACGGCCGCGCCCTTGCTTAGCGTCGGTTCCTGCGGGTGGGTGATGACCAGCGCGCCCAGTGATCGCGCATAGGTCAGGGCGCGTTGCATCACCTTTGTATTGGCGATCACATGGTCGCAATCGGTAAAGGCCACTGCGCCCGCATCCATCAGGAAGCCGATTTCGGTCATTTCATGGCCCTGTCGCCCCTTGGTCAGTGCGGCCATGGGCAGGACGCGCACGGGGGCGGCCTGATTGGCGCGGCGGGTGACAAATTCCAGCGTTTCGGGGCTGTCGATGGCGGGGTCTGTATCGGGGCGGGTGATCATGGTGGTGACCCCGCCCGCCGCAGCGGCCAGCCCTGCGGTTTTGAAGCTTTCCTTGTGGCGTTCGCCCGGTTCGCAGACCTTGACCCCCAGATCGACGATGCCGGGGGCAAGGCAATGTCCGCCGCAATCCACCGTATCGGCCCCCGCAGGCACCGCGATTTCCGTGCCATGGGCGGTGATCAGCCCGTTTTCGACCAGCAGGCTGCCCTTGCTGGTTGATCCGTCTTCGGGGTTGATCAGGGTGGCGTTGGTGAACAGCGTGGCGGTCATGGGCGTGTGTCCTTGCGATTGGGTGCTGTTTAGGGGCGCGGGCGCGTTGGGGCAAGGGGTGCGGGCGCGTCCGGCTGCGGGGCGTCAGCGGGTGTTGTCTTTTTCGGACAGGGTGCGGGCCAGATCACGGTGGCGCAGGTCGCGCATGATGCCATAGACCGCGCGCCCGTCGGCAATGCGTTCGAACCCGATGGCGGACAGTTGTTTCTTGTTGCGCCGTTTCACGGTTTCGAACCCGAACCCGACCGAGGGGGGCGGACCTTCGTCAAAGGTAAGCACGCTGTCGGCGTTGATCGCCCAAGAGCGCAGTTTTTGACCCTGAAGCGGGATCGAGGTGGCGATGAATGCGTGGCGGTCTGTCAGCGTATACCATGTGTTGGACAGTTTGATGCGCGGCCACAGGATCGCGCGGGCCGACATGCCCAGCCCGACGCAGAAATGGATCAGGCCGAACATCCAGAAAAACCCGCCTGCGCGGCTGGCCATTAACATCCAGAACAGGGCGAAACCGGCAAAGAACAGCCCGAATGCCATCTGGCCAAACGTGGTCAGGGTGATCGGTTTGTTGGGGTCGGGGCGCCCCTGCCAGAGGATGGTTTCGCCATGTCCAAGGAGGCCTTTCCATTCCTCGGATGGTTCCAGCGCGACGTTGATCGAGGGCGGATTTTCACCGTTCATTATGGCTGTTCCCCCTGCGGTTCGGCGGTATTCTGGTAATGGGTCATACGTTGGCGGATCAGGTCGGCGAAATGTTGTGTTTTGGGGCCAAGCGGGATGGAGTCGGCGGTGCCGTCACGTTTGGTGATGCCAAGGGTGTATCCGAATGCGCTGATGTCTTTTACCTCGGCAAAGGGGATCAGGCGTGCCTCGTTTGCGGGGCGGTTTTTGTGCAGGCGTCCGCCCATCACGGCAAGGCTGTCGTGGCCCAGCAGCAGCCGCCCGACCACCTGATCGGGGTTTTGCCACAGCGGGCGCAGGGCCTGCACCAGAAACAGCGCCATCAGGATCAGTTTGGTCTGGACCGGCGGGAAATCCATGCGGGAGATCAGGAACCAGCCCGCGACACAAAGCATGGCAATATTGATGATCAACCCGAAGCTGCGCATCGGGTGGGTCAGCATCTCGCGGCCTTTGCAGGTATGGGTGATGTCGAACATCGGCAGGGGGCCGGTATCTGCATCGGTATCGGTATCGGTATCAATATCAGTATAGGGCGCAGTCATGGTTTGCGCCCCTGTGATCGGGCCGTTGGTGATTGCGCGATGTCGCCCGGTTGCAGGTCGTTCAGCAGGGCGGCGCGCAGGGCAGCAATTTCGGGGGCATAGGCGATTTCGATAATGCCTGCGTTATCGCCAACCACGAACAGTTTCCACCAGCCCAGGCGGCGCACACGGGCCAGTGCGCTGCGATCCAGCGCGGCGAATGCCGGTTCGGGGCGGGTGTCGATTTGCAGCAGCCGCAGGTTGGTCAGCACCCAGGTGCGCCCGCGCTGTTGACGCAGGTCATCCAGATTGTCGAACAGGAACAGATCGACCACGGCCACCACGGGGATCAGGAACCAGATATTGGGATTGTGGAAAAACAAAATGAAGGGCAGCGCCAGAAGCGAGGTCAACCCCACCGTCAGCGCCGAGCGCGACAGGTAGGGGCGCAGCTGCGCTGTCAGGGTCATTTCAACGGTTTCACCCGCCAGCAGGTGTTCTGACGCGCCATCCATGGCGCTGGCGGGCGGCGGCAGGTCGGGTTCGGGTGGTAGGGTCGGGATCATGCGCTATCCTGTGGCAGGCCCGCCGCACCTGTGATGGCGGCGATCACGGCGGGGCGGTCATCCAGATATTTGATCAGGTGTTTGTCGCCTGTTCGGGTGATCACCTGCACCGCAGAGCCGAATCCGCGCAGGCGGGCGATTTCACCCAGCGTCATAATGCGGTCCTGCGGCCCCATCAGGCGGCGGTCGGTCAGATCCCACCGCGCGTTGAGTTCATCCGAGGCCACGTAGAATGCACGCAGCGCAATCGCCGCCAGCCCGCCCACGGCCCCTGTCCAGACATGCGGGTTGCCCATGGCCCAGAGGATCGCCATGCCAATGGCCATGGCACCAGCGGCCATCCATGCGTGGTCGCGCCAGTATTGCATCCGGTCGGGATGAAAGGATTGCACGACCTGTTCGTCGGCAACCAGCGGGGCGGTGGGGGTCATTGATCCATACATGCCCGCACCATGGCGCAGGTCGGGGCAGCGGGGCAAGACAGGGCGTGCGTCACGCGGCATTTCGGCCCGATTATCCGCGCGACTGCGGCATCAAAGCAGCGCCAGACCGGCCAGCAGGATCAGCGCCAGCCCCGCCATCACCAGCACGATATAGCGGTTCATGCGCGGCGCCTGATCGGGCATCATCGCGGGGGCCGCGCCGGTCAGGCTGCCCAGCGCGGATTCGGCTGTCAGCCGGTCAAGCGAGGGGGCGCTGCGTGCCTCGCCCCAGGTGCCCAGCCAGCGCAGGGGGGGGTGCACGGTGATGTTGCGCGCCTTGCCCTTGAACGCGGGCGAGGTCACGACCACCAGCCCGCCGGTTTGCGCATCCAGCCAGCGGCGGTCAGTGGACAGGGTATCGGGGTCAACGCCCTGCCCGTCGATCAGGTAATCGGTCAGCCCGATGCCCGCCAGATCACCGGCATCGAACACCTGCGCGTGGGTCATATCCAGGGGTGCTGTGTCCAGTGCCTCGGGGAGGCGGGTCAGGGCGTGGTTGGCAAAACTTTGCGCGTCATCATCCGGCAGGTCCAGCGCAAACAGGCGCACCTGACCGTGTTCGTCTTGGGGGATTGTCATTTTATCGGGCATGTGGCGGCCTTTGATTTTGCATTGCGGTTGGGCGGTGTTGCAATGGGGGAAACGCGGGCGGCGCGGTTGAGGTTCCTTGGATATTGCAGGAAATATTGGCTGGTGTGTCCGGATCAGACCATCACGCCCTGCGGTTTGCGTGCGGCGCGCAGGTTGCGGGCCAGCAGGTCCATTGCGGCCATGCGCACGGCCACGCCCATTTCGACCTGATCCTGAATGACGCTGCGGTTGATGTCATCCGCCAGTGTGCCGTCAATTTCCACTCCGCGGTTCATCGGCCCCGGGTGCATGACGATGGCATCGGGTTTGGCATGGGCCAGTTTTTCGGCGTCCAGCCCGTAGCGGTGGTAATATTCGCGTTCCGACGGGATAAATCCGCCATCCATGCGTTCCTTTTGCAGGCGTAGCATCATCACCACATCGACATCTTGCAGGCCCTCGTGCATGTCCTCGAACACTTCGACACCGAATTCGCCGATGCCGCTGGGCATCAGGGTGGGGGGGGCGATCAGGCGCACGCGGTTTTCCATTTTGCCCAGCAGCAGGATGTTGGACCGTGCCACGCGGGAATGCGCGATATCGCCGCAAATCGCGATGTTCAGCCGGTGCAGCCGGCCCTTGGCGCGCCGGATTGTCAGCGCATCCAGCAGGGCCTGCGTGGGGTGTTCGTGTTTGCCGTCCCCTGCGTTCAGCACGGCGCAGTTTACCTTTTGTGACAGCAGGTCGACCGCGCCGGAATGCGGGTGGCGCACCACCAGCAGATCGGGGTGCATGGCGTTCAGGGTCATCGCGGTGTCAATCAGGGTTTCGCCCTTTTTGATCGAGGAGGCCTGCATTGACATGTTCATCACATCCGCGCCCAGCCGTTTGCCCGCCAGTTCGAAACTGGCCTGTGTGCGGGTGGAGTTTTCAAAGAACATGTTGATTTGCGTCAGGCCGGACAGGGCATCGGCGTGTTTTACCTCGGACCGGTTCAGGGTGACGTATTGTTCGGCCAGATCAAGGATGGCGGTGATTTCGGACGGGGCCAGCGGTTCGATGCCAAGCAGGTGTTTCTGGGTAAAGCTCATCTGGTCCTCGTGGCGGAGTGGGTTGGGCGGGCGTTCGGGTATCTAGCGGGCGTTGGGGTATCTATAGGTCGGGCGCGGGGGCGGGGCAAGATTGGGCTGTTTGGCGCGGGCGGATGCGATAAGGTTGCGGCCATGGAATCAATTTCAGTCGATCAGATGGATACGGCCACCGCACTTGCCCTGCTGGAATGGCAGTTGGAAATGGGCGTGGACGAGGCGATTTCGGACGCGCCGCTGGATTGTTACGCCTTGCCCGATCTGGCGCCATGGTCACCGCGTGCAATCAAGGCGGCTGCGGTGAAGCAGGCGGGGGGGGCTGCGCGGGCCGGCCATGTCGCCATGCAGGGGCCGGACCCCGTGGCCGAGGCCGGGGCGGCGGCGAAATCTGCGGCCAATCTGGATGAGTTGCGTGCGGCGCTGGCGGGGTTTGATCACTGCGGGTTGAAACGCGGGGCGCGGTCACTGGTGTTTTCTGATGGCAACCCGCGTGCGGCGGTCATGGTGTTGGGCGATGCGCCCAACCGCGAGGAGGACGCAGCCGGGCGGCCCTTTGTCGGTGCGGCGGGCGAGATGCTGGACAGGATGCTGCGCGCCATCGGGTTGGATCGCAGTGCCGATGATGATGCGCAGGCGGTATACCTAAGCAGCGCGTTGCCGTGGCGGCCGCCGCAAAACCGCGACCCCTTGCCCGAGGAACTGGCGATGCTGCGCCCCTTTGTGGCGCGTCATGTTGAATTGGTCGCGCCCAAGGTGTTGATATTGATGGGGAACCTGCCCTGTGAATTGGCGCTGGGCCAGCGTGGCGTCACCCGTTTGCGCGGCGATTGGGTGCAGGCGTTTGGCTGTGCCGCGATGCCGATGTTTCACCCCGATGCCCTGATGCGCCGCGCCGAGGCCAAGCGCGACGCATGGGCCGACCTGTTGGCCGTCAAGGCGCGCCTGCGGGGGGGTGCATGAGGGTGATTGCGGCACTGGGGTTGGTGGTTGCGATGGCGGGGCCGTTGCAGGGCGAGCAGGCGGGGTTTCCGGCGGGATTTGACGTGGATTTTGACGCGCTGTTTGCTGCCCATGCCGGTCGGGTGCAGACCCCTGCGCCGGAGGTGCAACATTTGGAAATGCCCGGTCCGGTGATCATCACGCGGCGTATGGTTGACGGGCGCGCACAATATCAGGCCAGCGATATGAGCGGGCAGGGCGCAGTGGCCTGTGCCATGTCTGTGATGCTGGATGTTCTGGTTCTGGCGGGGCATTGCCCCGATGTGTTGGACCGCGCCGCCATCACGCGGTTAGAGGGATTAATCCATGCTCACGGGGTGTTTATGGCGCAAAACACCTATCCGCCCGTGCCCGCCGGGCAGGTGGCAGAGCGGTTGAAATCCATGGTGCGGGCGCGTGACGCTGCGACCGCGGCCTATGACTGCCCCTTGCCCGATGCGGCGGACAGTCAGGTGGTGGATCTGGCCCGCGCCATCACGTCGCCGCGCGCGGTGCGCCGCATGCAGCAGGGCCTGTCGCGCCCCAGACTGCCTGTTTTACACCCCTGTCTTTAAAGGAACATCACCATGAGCCGGATTGACGAGAGCATGGAATTCATCCCCGTCAGAATCGCCGTTTTGACGGTGTCGGACAGTCGCGAACTGGCCGATGACAGATCGGGCGACACATTGGTGGCGCGGATCAACGACGCGGGTCATCTGCTGGCTGACCGCCGGATTCTGCGCGACGAACGCGGCGCGATTGCGGCGCAGTTGCGCGACTGGATCGCGGATGCGGGTGTGGATGTGGTGATTTCCACGGGCGGCACCGGATTGACCGGGCGGGACGTGACCGTAGAGGCGCACCGCGATGTATACGAGAAGGAAATCGAGGCATTCGGCACCGTTTTCACCATCGTATCCATGCAGAAAATCGGCACCAGCGCAGTGCAATCGCGTGCCACGGGCGGTGTGGCGGGGGGGACGTATCTGTTTGCCCTTCCCGGCAGTCCGGGGGCCTGCAAGGACGCATGGGACGAGATCCTGCGCTGGCAGTTGGATTTCCGGCACCGGCCCTGCAATTTCGTGGAAATCATGCCGCGTCTGGAAGAGCACAAGCGGCGCAAGTAGCGGGCCAAACCGGGGGTGCGCTGCGGGGCGGGCCGTCGGATTTTAGGTATTTATAGAACAATGAAAGCAGTTTCGGGGCGTTTCGACGGAATCCCTGCGGCTATGCGTAACAGTGTTGTGGCTTGGCTTTTGTGCGGGGCGCTGTAAGGCTGTTTAGCGGTATTCCGGTTTTGGAATATGGCGTGGAGGAAGCGGATGCGGTTTTTTCGTCAGGGATTGTTCGGGTTGTTCATCACCGGTGTGACGCTGGGGTTTTTGCTGTGGGCTGGCGTGTTGGTCCGCGGTGCGGTGCAGGATCGCATGGCGGGTGGCGGCGCGGCGCCGCGTGGCAGCGAGCGGGTGTTTTCGGTGGCGGTGATCACGGCGCAGGCCGGGCGCGAGGTGCCTGTATTGACCGCCTTCGGGCAGGTGCAAAGCCGCCGTTCGCTGGAAATCCGTGCCTCGGTTCGGGGCACTATCGTGGAGCTGTCGGAAAATTTCGTCGAGGGTGGCGCGGTGCATGCGGGCGATGTTCTGGCGCGGATTGATCCCCGGGACGCAGAGGCCGCAGTGACACGGGCGCGCACTGATGTATTGGACGCCGAGGCCGAGCAGCGCGAGGCGTTGCGTGCGATAGAACTGGCGCGGGATGAATTCACTGCCGCCGAGGATCAGGCCGCGTTGCGCCAGCGCGCGTTAGAGCGGCAGGAGGGTCTGGCAGAGCGGCGTGTGGGCACCACCGCCAATGTAGAGGCCGCCGAACTGGCGGTCAGCGCGGCGCGCACTGCCGTGTTGGGCCAGCGCCGCGCCGTGATCGTGGCCGAGGCGCGGGTGGACAGTGCCGCCACCGGATTGGCCCGTGCGCAGTTGGCGCTGGGCGAGGCAGAGCGGGTATTGGCCGACACGGTGATAAGGGCCGAATTTGACGGGGTGTTAAGTGGTGTGGTGGCCACCAATGGCGAGTTGGTCAGCCAGAACGAGAAGCTGGCGGATTTGATTGATGGTGATGCGTTGGAGGTGGCGTTTCAGGTTTCGGCTTTGCAATACGGGCGGCTGTTGGATCAGGCGGGCGCGTTGCAGCCCCGCCCTGTTGCTGTGTCGCTGGAGGTGACGGGGGCCGATCTGACTGCTGTGGGGCAGATCAGCCGTGAAAGTGCTGCTGTTGGTGCGGGGCAAACCGGGCGGCAGTTGTTTGCCTTGATCCAGGTGGCGGGTGGGTTGAAGCCGGGTGATTTTGTCACTGTTCGTGTGGAAGAATCAGCGATTACGGGGGTTTACCGTTTGCCCAATGCGGCGCTGGGCGCTGATAATACGGTTTTGGTTCTGGGGGAGGGTGACCGTTTGCGCGCCGTTCCGGTAGAATTGTTGCGCCGTCAGGGGGATGACGTTTTGTTGCGCGCCCAAGGGTTGGAGGGGCGCGAGGTGGTGCGGCAGCGGTCGGCCTTGTTGGGGGCGGGGATCAAGGTGTTGCCTCTGCGCGAGGGGGCGGACGGGGTGTTGAGCGCCCCCGCCCTTGCGCCCGAGATGATCGCGATCGAGCCGGACCGGCGTGCCAGATTGCTGGCGGCGATTGATAGAAGCCCGCGCCTGCCCGATGCGGCCAAGGCCGAGATCCGCCGCAAGCTGGAGGCCGAGCAGGTGCCTGCGGCATTGGTTGCGCGGATCGAAGCGCGGATGGGGGGCTAGGGGATGGCGCGCAAATTGCCTGCCTCTGCGGGGGGATTGATTTCGTATTTCACCCGGCACCGCACTGCGGCCAATCTGTTGCTGGTGGTGATGATCGTGTTGGGGTTGATGGCCCTGCCACGGATGCGGGCGCAGTTTTTCCCTGATGTGGTGTCTGACACCATGTCCGTAAGCGTGGTCTGGGATGGTGCGGGTGCCGAGGACGTGGACCGCGCCATTGTGCAATTGCTGGAACCGGCCTTGTTGGCGGTGGATGGCGTTGCCGAAAGCACCGCGACATCGCGCGAGGGGCGGGCCGGTATCAGTCTGGAGTTCGAGCCGGGGGTGGATATGACCCGCGCATCCGAGGATGTGCAATCGGCCGTCGACGCCATCACCAGTTTCCCGGATGAAGCCGAGGAACCGGTGGTCAAGCGGGCCAACTGGGCCGACACGGTGACCGATGTGGTGATCGCGGGGCCGGTCGCGCCTGAACAACTGGGCCGTTATGCCGATGAAATGGTCACGCGTCTGTTTGCCGGGGGCGTGACGCGCACTACAATCGTGGGGGTGGCGGCGCCCAATACATTGGTCGAGGTGCCGGTGGCATCCATGATTGCGCATGGTGTGACCATGGCCCAGATCGCCGAGGCCATCGCCGGAGAGGTCACCGCCGACCCTGCGGGCGACGTGACCGGTGCCAATGCCCGTGTGCGCACAGGTGTGGAAAAGCGCGCCCCTGATCAGATCGCGGCCATCATTTTGCGCCGCAATGCCGACGGGTCGACCCTGAGTGTGGGGGATGTGGCGCGGGTGATTGTCGAAGGGTCGGACCGCAACCGCAGCTATTATGTGGGCGATGATCCGGCGGTGACGATCCGCGTCAACCGGTCGGATGCCGGCGATGCCATCAAGATGCAGCAGGCGGTGCAGGATGTGGCCGACGCGATGGAGCCGACCCTGCCGCAGGGCGTCAAGATCGAGCTGATCCGCACGCGGGCCGAGGCGATTTCGGCCCGATTGGAGATATTGCTGGACAGTGCCAAGGTGGGGCTGGCGCTGGTTCTGGCGCTGTTGTTCCTGTTTTTGAATGCGCGCACCGCCTTATGGGTGGCGGCGGGGATACCTGTGGCGCTGTTGTCGGCCATGGCGCTGATGTATTTCGCGGGGCTGACCATCAACATGATCAGCCTGTTTGCATTGATCATCACACTTGGGATCGTGGTGGATGATGCGATTGTGGTGGGCGAACATGCCGATGCGCGGGCGCGGCGCGGCGAACCCCCTGTGCAGGCGGCGGAAAACGCGGCGCGGCGCATGACCATGCCGGTTTTCTCATCGACCCTGACCACGGTGATTGCGTTTTTCGGGCTGGTGGCGATTGGCGGGCGGTTCGGTGATCTGATCAAGGATATTCCGTTCACGGTGATCGTGGTTTTGATCGCGTCCCTGGTGGAGTGTTTTCTGATCCTGCCCAACCATATGGCCCATGCGCTGGCGCATTCGGGGCGGGATCATTGGTATGACTGGCCGTCACGGCAGGTCAATCGCGGCTTTGATCGGGTGCGGTTGCACCTGTTCCGCCCCTTGATCGGGTTTGTGGTGCGGGCACGTTATGCGGTGCTGGCGGGGGCGGTTTTGTTGCTGGCGGCGCAGGCGGCGCTGGTGATTGACGGGCGCGTGCAATGGCGGTTTTTCAACCCGCCGGAACGCGGCACGGTATCGGGCGGATTTGCCATGCTGGAGGGTGCAACCCGCGCCGACAGCATGGAAATGATGCGCGAAATGCAGCGCGCCACCGAGGAATTGGGGCAGGAATACGAGGCCCGATATGGCCGCAATCCGGTGGATTATGTGATTGCCGAACTGGGCGGCAGTTCGGGGCGCGGGTTGGCGGGGGCCGACAACAAGGACGCCGACCTGTTGGGCGGGATTTCGATAGAGCTGATCGACGCGGATTTGCGGCCCGAGTATTCCAGCTTTGCCTTTGTCGGGGAATTGCAGGAACGGGTGCAGCCGCATCCCATGGCCGAGGTTGTCAGTTTTCGCGGCGGGCGGTCCGGCCCCGGTGGGGACAGTCTGGATGTGCAGTTTTACGGGGCCAGTGCCGCCGATCTGAAAGCCGCCGCCGAGGCGTTGAAAACCGAAATGGCCCAATTCCCCGAGGCCAGCGGGGTGGAGGATAATCTGGCCTATGACAAGGTGGAACTGGTGCTGGAACTGACCCCGCAGGGGCAGGCGCTGGGGTTCAGCATTGACAGTCTGGGCCGTGTGTTGCGCCACCGTTTGAACGGGATCGAGGCCGCGACATATCCCGACGGGCCACGCAGTGCCACGGTGCGGGTGGAGCTGCCCGAAAGCGAGCTGAGCGCGGATTTTCTGGAACGGATGCAGATGCGCACCGATGCGGGCAACTACGTGCCGCTGGCCGATCTGGTGCGGGTCACCTCCGAGGCCGGATTTTCCACCGTGCGGCGTGAAAACGGGCTGCGCGTGGTATCGGTGACGGGCGACATCAGTCAGGATGACGCGGCGCGATATGCCGAAATCACGCAGGCGTTAGAGGGCGAGATTTTGCCCCGCATCGCCAGTGAAAAACACGTGGAATTCCGTGTTTCGGGGCTAAAAGAGCAGGAAAGCGCGTTTCTGAATGATGCGCGCACGGGTTTGATTTTGACTTTGGTCGGGATTTATCTGGTGCTGGCATGGGTGTTTGCCAGTTGGACCCGGCCCATGGTGGTGATGGCGATCATTCCCTTCGGGTTGGTTGGCACGATCTGGGGGCATTACATCTGGGGTGTGCCGTTGTCGATGTTCACGGTGGTCGGGTTGTTGGGGATGATCGGGATTATCATCAATGATTCCATTGTGTTGGTCACCACCATCGACGAATTCGCCGAGGAGCGCGGGCTGCGCCCGTCGATCATTGACGGGGTTTCGGACAGGTTGCGCCCTGTGTTGTTGACCACCTTGACCACCGTGTTGGGGCTGGCGCCGTTGTTATACGAGACATCGTCACAGGCGCAGTTTTTGAAGCCGACGGTGATTACCCTGTGTTACGGGCTGGGGTTTGGCATGGTGTTGGTGTTGTTGGTGGTGCCTGCACTGGTGGCGATACAGGCCGATTTTGGCCGCGCGCGGGGTGCATTGCGCCACGGGTTGGCGGCGCGGCGCGGCGGTGCCATGCGCCCTGTGATGCGCGGCGGCATGGCGGTGATGCTGGGCTGGCTGGCGGTGACCATGGGCTGGGCCGCTGTGACGGGCGTGATGTTGGGGCCGCTGGCCGCACTGGGTGCAGGGATGGGCGCGGCATTCGCTGTTTTCGTGATTGGGTTGGCGGTGCTGGTGCTGGCGCTGTTGCTGTTCGGGCAGGTGGTGCGATTGGGCCATCGCCGCGCCTAGGGCGGGGCCGGTTCGCCGGAATCAAACTGCATTGTCCTGCGTTATTCTGCGGTGCAGCCCTGAATATCCACGGCGCGTTGCGTGCCCAGCACGGTCATGCGCAGGCCCGCACGTTCCAGCGCGAATGGCTGGCCCGAGACATGTTCCAGATCTGCTTCGATCCACAGGGTGTTGCCGTCGCGCCGCGTTGTGGGTTCGGACACCCATACCTGCGGATCGGCGGTTTCCATCACCGCATGTTCGGGGCCGCCTGTGGCTGGCATGGTCACAGCAGCGCGGATGTGCAGCCCGTTTGCGCCGGGGGTGATCCGGCAGGAGGCGTTTTGCACGCCTGCCTTTCTGGCGGTCATGGGTTGGTCGCGCAGGGCGGCGGTGATGGCGGGGTTTTTCGGTGTGGCGCTGCCGTTCAGCATGGCGGAGATATCGAGCGTGACGGGCACGCAGATTTCCTCGCATATGCCGATCTGGAGGGTGCCGTGCAGGGTGACGGGTTGGCCCCTATCCTGTGGGCGCACGGTCAGAGGCAGCACGATTTCGCGTTTATAGCCAACGGAGCGCATCCCGTTCTGGGTGAACACATGCGGCGTGGGCCAGTGCAGTGCCACGCCTTGCAGGTTGGTTGATCCGCGCCAGTCGAATTCGGGCGGGATGCCTGCATCGCCGGGGCTGCGCCAATAGGTTTTCCAGCCCGGTTCCAGTTGCAGTTTCAGCGCGGTGACATGGTCGCCATTGGCAGTTTTCCAGCCGGTGAGCACGCTGGCCTGCACCTTGGTGTCATAGGGATTGGCCGCTACCGTGGTTGCGGCAAGCCAGGGGGAGGTGGCCGCGAGGGCGCAGAGGGCAAGGGTGCGTATCATGGGGATTTGATGCGCTGAACGGGCTGAAACCTCAACACACGAAATGGCGAGTTTTTGGGGCTGTTGCGTGATCGGGGTGGTGAAAGGGCGGGGTTTTGCTTGCCTTGTGGGGGGTGTGACCCCATGTTTGACGGGTTGATACAACGGAGCGGAAATGACCCCGACAGAGGATAGCACCGGTGGCGCGGATGGCGCTGTGATGGACCTGACCGGCAAGTTGCTGATTGCGATGCCGGGCATGGGGGATGCGCGGTTTGAACATTCGGTGATCTATATTTGTGCGCATTCGCCCGAGGGTGCGATGGGGTTGATCATCAACAAGCCCAGCCCCGATATTGCCATGCGCGATTTGCTGGAGCAGCTGGAGTTGGGCGTGGCGCCGGGGCTGCCGCAGATGCCGGTGCATTTTGGCGGTCCGGTCGAACATGCGCGCGGGTTCGTGCTGCATTCGCCGGATTTCACATCGGCGGCGCATTCGCTGCGGGTGGATGCGCGGTTTCGCATGACTGGAACGCTGGATATTCTGGAGGCGATGGGTCAGGGCAACGGGCCGGAGCGGGCGATTTTGGCGCTGGGCTATGCCGGATGGGGCGAGGGCCAGTTGGAAAGCGAGATTGCGCAGAACGCATGGTTGACCTGTGATGCATCGCCCGAGTTGGTGTTTGGCGCTGCGGATGAGGGCAAGTGGGAGGCGGCGCTGGGCACATTGGGTGTGAGCGCGTTGAGCCTGTCGAGCGAGGCGGGGCACGCCTGAGGCGGTTGGGCCTGTGAATGTCGTTCTGATTTTAGGTATTTAGGGAACAATGAAGCGGTGTGGCGGGAGTGGGAGCCTGCGGCGCGTGCATTGGTGGGACAAAGATGCGGTTTGGCCGGGTGTTTGTGGCGGGTGGTGCCGAGCGCAGCGAGGCCATGCCCAACCGGCGAATGCACCCCCCGTGGGGGTGTTTGAGCGGGCGGGAGTTTTTTGTTACGGGCGCGGCGCGGCGGCGCGGCGCAGGCGGTCGTTGATGGCGCGGCCAAGGCCGATGTCGGGGATCGGGGCCACAGCGATGGGTTTTGACTGGTTGTCCAGATCGTGCAGGGCGCGAAACAGGTTTGCGGCGGCTTCGGTCAGGTTGCCGGATTCCGACAGGTTTTGATCGCATTCCATATGGCCAAAACCCAGCAGCAGTTCGTTTTTATCTGCTTGGGTGGCGTTCAGCCGCACGCGGGCATCGGGGGCGTAGTGGCTGGCCATTTGGCCCGGTGCGGTCAGGGTATCGGTGTCTGAATGCAGGCGCAGGTGGGTGTTTAGCACCTGTTCTATATCTTCGGCTGCGATGCCGCCGGGGCGCAGCAGGGTGGGGGTGTTATTTGCCAGCCCGAGGATCGTGGATTCGACGCCGACGGTGCAGGGGCCGCCGTCGAGGATGGCTTCGATCCGGCCGTGCAGCCCGTCGCGGACGTGATCGGCGGTTGTGGGGGAAATGCGCCCCGAGGGGTTGGCCGAGGGTGCGGCAAGCGGGCCGCCGTAGCGGTTCAGCAGTTCTGCGGCCAGCGGGTGGGCGGGCACGCGCAGCGCCAGCGTATCCAGCCCTGCCGTGACCAGTGGCGACAGCCCGTGCCCCTGTTTCAGCGGCAGCACCAGCGTCAGCGGCCCCGGCCAGAAGGCCCGCGCCAGACGGTCGGCCATGGGGGACCATTGCACGAAGTGTTGTGCCCGTTCCGTTGATGCCACATGCACGATCAGCGGGTTGAAGTGTGGTCTGCCCTTGGCGTCGAATATCCGCGCCACGGCCATGTCATCGCGGGCATCCGCCCCCAGGCCATAGACCGTTTCGGTGGGGAAGGCGACCAGAGCGCCCGCCGCCAGCAGATCGCAGGCATGCGCCAGCCCTGTATCGTCGGGCAACAGCAGTTTGGTCGCTAACATATGCAAATTCCGGTGACGCGGCGTTTCAGTTGCCTGACAGGGGGTGATCTTTACCTTGCAAGGTCAGTCAAGATGCATACAAGCGGCAGCCAGAAAAACCAAGGGCCTTGCCCGTTTGTCCCCCCAAGGAGGAGCCACCATGCCGTTTCGAGCCCCCGTTGATGATTTCCGTTTTATCCTGTCGCATGTTGCCCCCATGGCCAAGTTGGTCCAGACCGAGGCCTTTGCCGAGGCCACGCCTGATATGACCGATGCAGTATTGGGCGAGATGGGCAAGCTGATGGAGGAGGTGATGGAGCCGACCCGTCGCAATGGTGACATCGAGGGTGCGGTATTGGAAAACGGGGTTGTGCGGACCTCTCCCGGGTTCAAGGACGCGTTCCAGAAGCTGGCCGAGGGCGGCTGGATCGGTATTTCCGCCAGCACCGAATATGGTGGCATGGGGTTGCCCCTGGCGATGACCACGGCGCTGCATGATATGATGAGCGCGACCAATATGGCGCTGGGGTTGAACCCGTTGTTGACGCAGGGCCAGATCGAGGCGCTGGAGCATCACGCCAGCGACGAATTGAAAGAGTTGTATTTGCCGCGCCTGATCAGTGGTGAATGGACCGGCACCATGAACCTGACCGAACCGCAGGCCGGATCGGATGTGGGGGCGTTGAAATCCAAGGCCGAACCCAATGGCGATGGCACCTATGCTGTCACCGGGCAAAAGATTTTCATCACATGGGGGGACCATGATTTTGGCGGCAATGTCTGCCATCTGGTTCTGGCGCGTCTGCCTGATGGTGTGGCGGGCACCAAGGGGATTTCGCTGTTCATGGTGCCCAAGTTCATTCCCGACGAGGATGGCAATCTGGGCGCGCGCAACAGCCTGTCGGTGGTCAGTCTGGAACACAAGTTGGGCATTCACGGCAGCCCCACCGCCGTAATGCAGTTCGACGGGGCCAGGGGTTGGCTGGTTGGTGCGCCGCACAAGGGCATGGCCGCGATGTTCACCATGATGAACAACGCCCGCCTGTCGGTCGGTGCCGAGGGCGTGGGCATTGCCGAGGGCGCGACCCAGGCCGCCACCGCCTATGCCGCAGAGCGCAAGCAGATGGGGGCGATCATCGAACACGCCGATGTTCGCCGCATGTTGTTGACCATGAAGGCCGAGACATTCGCGGCCCGTTCCATCGCGATGAATTGCGCTGTGGCGCTGGATATGGGCACGGCCACGGGCGATGTGGAATGGGCCGCACGCGGGGCCTTTCTTACCCCGATCGCCAAGGCATTCGGATCGGACACCGGCATTGCCGTGGCCGAAATGGGGGTGCAGGTGCATGGCGGCATGGGTTTCATCGAGGAAACCGGCGCGGCGCAATACAGCCGCGATGGCCGCATCACCGCGATATACGAGGGCACCAACGGCATTCAGGCGATGGATCTGGTGGCCCGCAAGATGATGGACGGGGGCGATGCCGCATTCACCCTGCTGGACGAGATCGAGGCCAACGCAGAGCGCGCCCGTTGCAAACACCCCGAGTTGAGCGCGCTGGCAGAGCCCGTGTGGCAGGCCAGCGAAAACATGCGCGAGGCGGTGGAATGGCTGGTCACGCAGGATGATATGAACACCCGTTTCGCGGGCTGTGTGCCGTTTTTGCGGGCATTCGCACGGGTGTTGGGCGGGCAATACCATCTGGTTGCTGCCATGACCGAGGACGGCAACGGCCCGCGCACCAAGCTGGCGCGGTTCTATATCAACCGTCTGCTGCCCGAACACGAGGGGTTGCTGACCCATGCCCGCGCCGGTGCCGGTGATCTGTATGATTTCAGCCTAGACGAGCTGACCGCGTGAGTGTGGCCGGCCCCACGGGCAAGCTGCGCTATCCCTATGAGGAGGCACCCGCGCCGGGCGAAGCGGTTGAGGTCGCGCCCGGTGTGTTGTGGTTGCGCCTGCCGCTGCCCATGGCGCTGGATCATGTGAACATCTATGCCATTGACGAGGGCGATCATTGGTCGATCGTCGATGCGGGGGTCTATTCGAAAAAGATGGTCACCCTGTGGGAGCAGATCATCGCAGGCCCGTTGCAGGGCAAACCCGTGGGGCGGGTCATTCTGACCCATCACCACCCTGATCACGTTGGCATGGCGGGTTGGTTTGTGGAACGCGGGGCCGAATTGGTCACCACGCGCACCGCCTATCTGATGAGCCGGATGCTGATACTGGATGTCGAAGAAGAGGTGAGCGAGCAGGCCAGGACGTTCTGGCGTCGCGCGGGCATGGCCCCCGAAGTATACGCCGAACGCAGCGCCGCCCGCCCGTTCAATTTTACCGATATTTGCCATCCGCTGCCTGTGGGGTTCACCCGTTTGCAACAGGGGGACAGGTTTCGCGCAGGCGGGCGAGACTGGGATGTGCATATCGGCAATGGCCATGCCCCCGAACACCTGACCTTATGGAGTCAGGATGACAATCTGGTGCTGGCGGGGGATCAGATTTTATCGTCGATCAGCCCCAATATCGGCGTCCACCCCACCGAACCCGAAGCCGACCCCGTGGGCGACTGGTTGGAAGCCTGCGAGCGGCTGTCGCATCTGGCGCGGGCCGACCATCTGGTGCTGGGGGGGCATAAGCTGCCCTTTACCGGGTTGCCGGTGCGGATGCGCCAGTTGATCGACAACCACCACGGCGGATTGCGTCGTTTGCTGGCACATCTGGACAGCCCGAAAACGGCGGTTGAATGTTTCGCCCCCCTGTTCAAGCGCAAGATCGACAGCGGCACCTATGGGTTGGCCATGGTCGAGGCCTATGCCCATGTCAGCCATCTGTATCAAACGGGCGAGGTCACCCGCAGCCTGCGCGAAGACGGGGCTTGGCTGTGGCAGCGGGCGCAGGGTTAGGGTAACATCCGCGTCGCAACAGGACCGGAGTAACCCCCATGGATGACGAAATCCGCACCTCTGCCGAGGCGCATGAAAACGACGCCCTGCCCAAGCGCCGCGAGGTTCATGCCGACCCGCAGGCCAAGGGCGACACATCCATCCCCGAGGGGATGACCGCCAAGCCGGTAAAGCAGAAAAGCGCCGCCGAGTGGGCCTATGAGCGGCTGATCCTGTATATCAAGAATTTCGAGGAAACCCTGAACACCGACCAAGAGGTCGCCATGGGGTTTGCGGGCGGCGAGGCGGGCGTTTTGCGGATCGAGGGCATGGGGTTTTTCGACCCTGATATTGTGACGTTCTACGGCACTGATGAATACGGTGCGAAAACCCAGCTTATCCAGCATGTGACGCAACTGGCCGTGATCCTGCGCGCCATTCCGCGTGCCGATCTGGAAGGCGACGCCGAAGAAGAAGAACCAGCGCGCCGGATCGGTTTTCGTCTGGCCAAGGCGCTGGAGGAAGACAACGCAACGCAAGACACTGTGGATGCGGGGGCGGATGCGGGGGCGGATGCGGATGCGGGGGCGTAACCTTTTGGCAAGCGCGGGCATTTAGGATCGGCCTGGCAAAACCTGCCCGATTCCACTGATGACAGGGCGGTTAGAATCCGGTAATCAGCGGGTAACAGCGATATTACCAAAGGAATGCGCAAAATGGCCGAACATAAACACGGTGAAATGAATATCGAAGTTCAGGAAAAAACCTTTGACGGGTTTGTGAATTTCGTCAAATGGTCGGTGATTGCCATCATCGCCGTTCTGATTTTCATGGCGCTGGTCGGCGCCTGATCGCAACGGACATTTCGCGCCCGCCCTGTCCATGACCGACGGGGCGGGCGCAGTTTTGTTTTCAGGCAGGTTATTTTGCGGGGGCCCCACCGATGCTGCTTCGTTTTGCTTTTTTGATTTTGGCCGCGCTGTCGGTTTCGGCATGTGGTTATAACCAAAGCGATGTTCCGGCATCCAGTCTGGAGGATGTGCAGCGCGCCACCTATCGCCACAATGGCGCGCCCGAACTGGTGCTATACACCGCGATTTCCAATTCCACCGGCGAGGGTGCGCATAGCGCGCTGATGGTCAACGCATCGCAGCGGGTGATTTTCGACCCTGCGGGCACCTTCCGCAAGGAGGGCGCGATTGTCGAACGCGGTGATGTGTTGTTCGGCGCGACCCCGCGCATGGTCGACAGCTATACCCGGTTCCATGCCCGCGAAACATATCACGTGGTGGTGCAGCGCCTGCCCGTGCCCGCCGCCACAGCCGAGGCCGTGTTGCAGGATGTTCTGAGCTTTGGTGATGTGGTGGCCGCGATGTGCACCAATTCGACATCGACCGTGCTCAGCCGTGCCGATCTGCCCGCGCCGATCCGCGTGACCATGTTTCCCAAAAAGCTGATGGAGCAATTCGCCACCGTCCCCGGCGTGCAAACCCGCGAATTGTTCGAATATGACAGCGACGACAAATCCAAGGTGTTAGAGGCATATGAACCCGACCGCGTGGCCGAAACCCTGCGCACGCGGCGCGAAAACGGCACCACGGTGCAGGGACAGATCGCCGAAGCCAAGGCCGCAGAGGCCCAGGCGAATGCCAGGCCCAAGCTGAACTGAGCGCGCCACAAAGCGCAAGAATTGCGAAAAGGGGCTGCGGTTGCGGCCCCTTTTTATTGGCCCGATCGGTCCGGTTGGCAGGGTGAACGGGTCAGCCCAGCAACCACAGCATGGAATACAGCGTGACCGCCCCCAGCCCGATGGCGGCCAGCACGTTGCGCGTGATATACCCCACCACCAGCGTCACCGCCGCCGCCAGCAGGCGGGCGGTATCGGGGTCGCCGCCCGTCGCCGAGGGCCACAGCACCAGCGGTGCGACCAGCGCGGGCAGCACCGCCACAGCGGTATAGCGCAGGTGGCGCAGCACCCATTCGGGCATGGCGCGGTTGCCGATCAGCCCCAGAAACACAAAGCGCAGCCCATAGCTGCCCAGCCCCAGCAGCACAATCACGGTCCAGAGCGCGGTTTTATCGGTGATCAGGGCGGTATCGGTTGCGGGGTTCATTCCGGCACCCTTCCGAATGGGGCCAGGGCCATGCGGCGTTCGACCTCGGCCCCGGTGACCATGCCCGCGACGGCGGCGACCAGCAGACCCATGTTATAGGGCAGCCCTGAAAACAGCAGCGCCATGGCGACAGACACCAGCGCGGCGGCGCGATGTGCGCCCGTATTCAGCATCGGCGCGATTATGGCGATAAAGGTGATCGGCACCGCGAAATCCAGCGCCATTTCCGGCGGGATCGTATTGCCAACCATGGCCCCCGCGAATGTCGCCGCATACCACAGCGGGCAGACCGGGGCCAAAGCGCCAAAGAAATAGGACAGTTTTTCCGGCAAGCCCCAATCAGGATTTTTTTCATATGCCATATGGGCGCAGGCATAGGTTTGATCGACCAGAAAATAGGCGATGATTGCGCGTTTCCACAGCGGCGCAGCCCCCAGATGCGGCGTCAGGGAGGCGGAATACATCGCCATGCGCAGATTGACCGCCAGCGCCGAGGCCAGCACCACCCATGTGGGCGCATTTTCCGACAGCAGTTGCACGGCGGTGAACTGTGCCGCGCCCGCGATGACGACAATGGAAAACGACAGGGCCTCGATCACGTTCAGGCCCGCGTTGGTGGCGACAACGCCAAACAGCAGGCCAAAGGGCACGATGACAACGGCAAAGGGAGCGCCGTCTTGCAGCCCCTTGCGAAAGGCCCTGCGGGTGGTGGAATGGGTCATGGAGGTTACCTGCGCGATATGCTGCGCCTAGGGGTATCGCGGATGCGCAGGATCGGCAAGCGCGGCAGGGGTGTTTTTGGCGCGCGGGTGGCTAGTCGAAAATGCCCGCAACGCGCCCCAGCAACATGAACGCCCGCGAGGTGCGGGTATGGGCCAGATCGGAAATTTCGGCGTCTGATGCCTCGGGTTCGAATTCGACAAAGGCGCGGTCGAAACGGCGCAGGAAATGATGCGCGGCATCGCGGAAAATCGGGTCTTCTTTCATGCGGCCAGCGGCCAGCGCCAGCGAGGAGCGGTCACGCACCCCGCCCAATGCGGCCACGGCGCGGCCACGTTCACCCGCCGCAAAACGGCGCCAGATTTCGGGGCGGGCCATATCGGGGCGCAGGTCATCCATATAGATACCGTCCTGCGACAGCAGGGTCAGCACATCCTGCGAGGCCTGCACCAGTTGCGATGCATTGCGGTCGCGCAGGGCCTTGCGCAGGGCGGAAAACCCCTGTTCGTCATGTTCGGTTTCGGGGAAATGCAGGGCGCGGATGAAATCCTGACGCGACAGGCGTGGGGCCATGTCCTCGGGGCGGGTGCCAAGGGGCAGGGCGGCCTGATCTTCGGTATTGGCGGGGGGGGCGGCGATGGCGGCGGCGGGGCGGGTTTCGCCATGTTCCCGCGACGATGTAAAGGTGGCCAGCGCCGTTTCGGTTTTGCGTGCGGCGGCGGCGATTTCATCAAGTTTGCGGGTGACCGATGGTTCGGAGGCCAATGAGCGCCCCTGCTGCTGCGCCACATAGGCCTGCCGGATCGCATCAATCGCGGCCTGCAAGCGCTGGCTTTCTTCGCGCATCACGCGGGATGCACGGGCGGCCAGTGCGGCGACCCAGATCATGGCGACGGGCATGAACACCGCCAGCATGGTCATCACAAACCGGATGCCGCCGGTGCCCGCAGGGGCGGGGCCGATATCGACCAGCATGAAAAACAGGATCACCCCGATGAACCACAGGCCCGACAGCGCCAGCGCCACGATTTCAATCGCGGTGATGCGCGGTTCGGAGGGGCGGTCATAGACCCCCATCGGGGTCGAGGGGCGCTGTGCGCTGTTGGGTGCAGAGGTATTGCCGCCCGATGGTCCCGACAGGCTGCCGCTGAGTGCGGGTTTTGCATGTGCGCCATTGCCCTGCCCGCCGCCCTGCGTGGCGGGGGATTTCCCCGGTTGTGGCAGGGTCGCTTTGGGCAGGGTGGGCATATCGGCGGACATCGGGCTGTTGCTCCGGCTCAGACGTAGGAAATTTTGACGATCTCGTAATATTTTTCACCGCCGGGGGTGCGGACCTCGACGCTGTCGCCCTCTTCTTTGCCGATCAGGGCGCGGGCGATGGGCGAGCGGATATTGAGCAGGGATTTTTCGATATTGGCCTCGTGTTCGCCAACGATCTGCCATGTCTTTTCTTCTTCGGTGTCTTCATCGACAAGGGTCACGGTGGCGCCGAATTTAATCGCGCCTTTCAGGGTGGTCGGGTCGATCACCTCGGCCAGGCTGACCACGGCCTCCAGTTCCTTGATGCGGCCTTCGATAAAGCCCTGTTTTTCGCGTGCGGAATGATATTCGGCGTTTTCTTTCAAATCGCCCAATTCGCGTGCTTCGGCGATGGCCTGAATGATGGCGGGGCGTTCCACCGATTTCAGCAATTTCAGTTCGGTTTCAAGCGCGGTATGGCCCGCGCGGGTCATCGGAATTTTTTCCATAGGTCTGTCCGGTCACTATCCACAAGTTCGGCATGGGCCACAAGTAAGCCATGGGCCACTGGTTCGGCATCTGCCACAAAGAAAACAGGGGGCTTCACGGGGGTGCCCCGTCCCCCCTGCGTTGGTTCAGGGTTTGGAATACCTGACCCAAAGGGCGGGGGCAATGCAAGCGAAACCGGATTGACCAGCGGGGAGATGCCGTGCCTGTTGTGTCACATCTGCACTGCGTCAAGTACCGCATTGCGGAAAATGATACCGCTAAATGGAATATGGACTGCGAAATGACGCCGTGTTGCGATTGACGTGCAATGCTGCGCTGCGGTAACCATCTGCGAAATAATGTTACGCGCGCGTAGGGGAACACCCCCTGCGGCCAACCGGAGGAGCCAGCCAGATGAGCGAGATCGAACGGGAAGCAATGGAATACGACGTGGTGATCGTGGGTGCGGGGCCTGCGGGGCTTTCGGCTGCGATCCGGTTGAAACAACTGGACGCCGATCTGAACGTCGTGGTGTTGGAAAAAGGGTCCGAAGTGGGCGCGCATATCCTGTCGGGTGCAGTGCTGGACCCCTGCGGGCTGGACGCGCTGATCCCCGACTGGAAGGAAAAGGGCGCGCCGCTGAACACCCCCGTGAAAGAGGATAATTTCTATTTCATGGGCGAAGCGGGCGAAATTCGCCTGCCCAATTTCATCATGCCGCCGCTGATGAACAACCACGGCAATTACATCGTATCCATGGGCAATGTCTGCCGCTGGATGGCCGAACAGGCCGAGGGCATGGGCGTTGAAATCTTCCCCGGCATGGCCTGTTCCGAACTGGTGTTCGGCGACAATGGCGAGGTCAAGGGCGTGGTGGCCGGTGTGTTCGGGCTGGAGCCCGACGGATCAGTAGGCCCCAACAGCGAACCGGGGATGGAACTGCACGGCAAATATGTGTTTCTTTCCGAAGGCGTGCGCGGGTCGCTGTCCAAAGAGGTGATTGCGAAATACAATCTGGATGCCGATTGCGATGTGCCGAAATTCGGCCTGGGCATGAAGGAAATCTGGGAGGTCGACCCCGCCAAGCACAACGAGGGCGAGGTGACCCATACGATGGGCTGGCCGCTGGGGGTGAAAAACACCGGCGGGACATTCATCTATCACCTTGAAAATAATCAGGTTTATGTCGGCATGATTGTCGATCTGAACTATAAAAACCCCTATCTGTTCCCCTATATGGAATTCCAGCGGTTCAAACATCACCCCAAGGTGGCGGCGCTGCTGGAGGGCGGCAAGCGCGTGGCATATGGCGCACGGGCCGTGACCAAGGGCGGGTTCCAATCCATCCCCAAGGCAGCGTTTCCGGGCGGTGCGATGCTGGGCTGTTCGGTCGGGTTGGTGAACCTGCCGCGCATCAAGGGCAACCACAACGCCATGCTGTCGGGCAAGGCCGCCGCCGAAGCCGCGTTTGACGCGATTCAGGCGGGCCGCTCGGGCGACACGCTGGATGCCTATGACGCGGAACTGCGCACGGGCGCGGTGGGCAAGGATTTGAAAAAGGTGCGCAATGTCGCGCCGTTGAACGGGCGCTACGGCCTGTTGGGCGGTCTGGCCATCGGCGGGTTCGACATGTGGACCAACACATTGGGTTTCAGCCTGCTGGGCACGCTGAAGCACGGCAAAAACGATGCGCAAGCCACCGAAGAGGCCAGCAAGCACAAGCCGATCGATTACCCCAAGCCCGATGGCAAATTGTCGTTTGACCGGCTGACCAACGTCAGCTTTGCCATGACCAACCACGAAGAAAGCCAGCCCTGCCATCTGAAGCTGAAGGACGCGGCGATTCCGGTATCGGTGAACCTGCCGAAATATGCCGGCCCCTCGGCGCGGTATTGCCCTGCGGGGGTGTATGAGTTCGTCGAAAAGGATGGCGAGGAACAGTTCGTGATCAATTTCCAGAACTGTGTGCATTGCAAGACTTGCGACATCAAAGACCCCTGCCAGAACATCAACTGGACCACGCCGCAGGGCGGGGACGGGCCGAATTACCCGAATATGTGACGGGTCGGGATATGTGATCGGGGGCGGCCATGGGGGCCGCCCTTTTTTTGTGCGGTTTTGCGGTTGTTGGTGCGGTGGCGCCCTGTGACCCGGTTGCGCCGCGTTACCCCACCAGCGTTTTGGCCGCATCAAGGTAGGAGGCGCTGACCGGAAGGGTGCGCCCGTCACGAAGTTGCAGCAGGGTGCGCCGCCCGTCGCGGGTGAGGCCACTGGCAAAATCGGCGGCGGCCCAATGCGAGCGATGCACCTGCGCGCCCTTGATCTGGCCCAGCAATTGCAACGCATCGCTAAGGCGCATCAGTAACAGAAACGTGCCCGTGGTCATGGTGACGGCGGCGTAATGATCCTGCATCGAAATGGAAATCAGCCTGCCCGGCCGCGCCTCATCGGGGAGCCGGTCAAGCAGGGGGGCATATTCGGGCGCGGCGTCGGGTTCAGCAGCGGTTTCGCCATCCGATGTGGCATCGGGATCGACCGGGGTCGAGGCGGGTTTGATGCGGGCAAACAACGGGTTGGCCTTGCGTCCGGTGGTGCCGCGCGCACGGCGCAGGCGCGGGATCAGGTCGTATTCTGTCCACAACACCGCGGCAGAGATCAGCGTCACCTCGAACCAGAGCAAGGGGAATTCAATGCCCGAACTTTCCCGCCCCATCAGGGTTAAAAACACAAACCTGATAAAGGCGGTGGTGGGGATGGCCGCAATGGTAACGCCGATAAACAGGCGCAGCACGGGGGGGATGAATCGCAGGGCGGTGACGTTGTAGAATGTGCCGACAATGACATGCATAAGCAGCGCCGCGCCCAGAATATCGAGCGCCCAAAAGGTCAGGCGATCCCAAAACCCCATCACGCTGTAGGTGCCAAAAGGGCCAAGCAACGTGCCAAGTGTCAGAAGGGTAAAGGCGATCAGCAGCTTTCGCTCCCAATCCAGTGTCATGTCAAATTCGCGCATCGTGAAATCGACATTTGCATAAAAACGCGAAAATTTCAACAATTTCACGAAGCTCGGCTGGTCGGACTGCTTAATCTTTTCTTAACTTATGCGTCGTGAGTGGGGCGCGTATCTGGGGATTCTTTCCCAAATGCAGTGTCCTGATTTTTCAGGAATGCATTTTGTAGAACCAAATTATTTGCGTTGAGGGGCGGCGGTTGCTGCCCCTCATTGCGTTTGACACAAGAGTTGCTAGGCTGCTGCGCAAACAGAGGCGCGAGCAGAGAGGCAACAGGCCGTGGCAATCAAGCATCTAAAATCAATGGTTCTGGCGTTTGCATTATCCGCAGGCGCGGGCACGGCGGATCTGGTTCAGGCGCAGCAGGTTGCGGGGTCGTATCTGGCAGCGCGCCAAGCCGGTTACCAACATGATTTCGAAGCCGCGGCGCGGTATTTCGCCATGGCCCTGACGCGCGATCCGTCCAATCCGGCGCTGATGGAAAACGCGACGCTGGCCTATTTGTCGCTGGGTGATCTGGACCGTGCCGCATTGATCGGCGCCCAGATGGAGGCCGCAGGGCTGACCAGCCAGATTGCGCAGATGGCCGTGGTCGCCCATGAGGCGCAGGGTGGCGAATACGCTGCGATTGTGGATCGTCTGGCGGCGGACAAGGGCGTTGGCCCGCTGGTGGACGGGTTGTTGAAAGGCTGGGCCTTGATGGGGCAGGGCGCGGTGGCAGAGGCGCTGGAGGCATTCGACGCGGTGGCCGAAGAGCGCGGGCTGGAGGCATTCGCGGGCTATCACAAGGCCTTGGCGCTGGCCTCGGTCGGGGATTTCGAGGGGGCGGCGAATATTTTCGCAGGTGACAGCGCAGGCCCGTTGCAGATGACACGCCGTGGCGTGATGGCGCAGCTGGAAATCCTGTCGCAACTGGACCGGCAGGATGATGCGCTGGCCATGCTGGAGGAACTGTTTGCCGGTGATCTGGACCCCGGATTAACCGCAATGCAGGCGGCGTTGCAGGCGGGCGATCGGTTGCCGTTTACCCATGTGCAGGGACCAAAGGACGGCATTGCCGAGTTGTTTTACAGTGTCGCGGCCGCCCTGTCGAACGAGGCGAACGACGATTACACCCTGCTGTATTCGCGGATTGCCACCTATTTGCGCCCCGATCATGTGGATGCGATTTTGCTCAGCGCCAGCCTGTTGGATGATATGCAGCGTTATGATCTGGCGGTGGCCACCTATAAGCTGGTGCCTCCGGGTGATCCGGCGTTTCATGCCGCCGAACTGGGCCGCGCCGAGGCATTGCGCCGCACAGACCGGATAGAGGCGGCCGCAGAGGTATTGGACCAGTTGACCCGAAGCCATGGCGATTTGCCGATTGTGCATACCTCGTTAGGGGATTTGCGGCGTCAGCAAAAGGATTTTGCCGGCGCGGTCAAAGCCTATGATGCGGCGCTGGCCCTGTATGATGCGGGCGCGCAGGCCGAGTGGTTCATTTATTATGCCCGCGCCATCAGCTATGAGCGGCTGGACAAGTGGGATGCCGCCGAGGCCGATTTTCGCAAGGCGCTGGAGCTAAGCCCCGATCAGCCGCAGGTGTTGAATTATCTGGGGTATTCGCTGGTGGAAAAGGGCGCCAAGCTGGACGAGGCGCTGGAGATGATCGAGCGCGCCGTGGCGGTGCAGCCGCGGTCCGGTTACATCATCGATTCGCTGGGTTGGGCGCTGTATCGGCTGGGCCGCTATGACGAGGCGGTGGTGCATATGGAGCGCGCAGCCGAATTGATGCCGGTTGATCCGGTGGTCAATGACCATCTGGGGGACAGCCTGTGGGCTGTTGGCCGCGAAATGGAGGCGCGGTTTCAGTGGCGGCGCGCGCTGTCCTTTGCCAATGATGAAAACGCCAGCGGCGAGGTCGATATCGAGCGGTTGCGTGCCAAGCTGGACGTGGGACTGGACGTGGTTCTGGCGGCCGAGGGGGCCGCGCCGCTGAAGGGTGACGATCAGGTCGCTGACAAGGCCAGTGATGACAGCAATTGAGGCATTCGCGCCTGCCAAGATCAACCTGAGTCTGCATATCACGGGCCGTCGCGATGACGGGTATCATCTGTTGGATTCGCTGGTGGTGTTTGCCGATATTGGCGACACATTGTCGGTATCACTGGCCCCGCATCGCCGGTTGCGGGTGTTTGGCCCTATGGCCGCGGGCGTGCCCGATGACGGGCGCAACCTGATCCTGCGTGCGGCGGGGATGATGGGGCAGGGTGTGGATGTGATGCTGGACAAGCGCCTGCCAGCGGCGGCAGGCATTGGCGGCGGGTCATCCGATGCGGCGGCCTGTTTGCGGGCGATTGGCGAATTGACGGGCAAATGGCCCGAGGATCAGGGGTTGCGGCTGGGTGCCGATGTGCCTGTGTGCATGGCGGCGCGGGCGGCGCGAATGCGTGGCATCGGCGAGGACGTGGCGGTTTTGTCAGAGATTCCCGAGGTTTTTGCGGTGCTGGTCAACCCCGGTGTGGCGGTGCCCACGCCAGAGGTATTCCGGCGTTTGAAGGTCAAGCAAAACCCGCCGATGGGGGATATTCCCGATTGGGCGGATGCGGGGGATTTGGCCGTCTGGCTGGGCCGGCAGCGCAATGATTTGCAGGCGCCCGCTGTGGCAGCAGAGCCGGTGATTGGCACGGTTCTGGATGCGATTGGCGCGACGGGCGGTTGTTTGCTGGCGCGCATGTCCGGGTCGGGTGCCACCTGTTTCGGGCTATATGGCGATCAGGCTGCGGCGGATGCGGCTGCCGCTGGTTTGCAGCGCGATGGCTGGTGGGTGGCGGCGGCGCGGCTGTCATAGGGGCAGTGCCCGTGGTGGCGCTGCGTTATTGAGTATTTTTACCAAGAAAAAGCAGGGGTCGTCAGGTGATCCGTGCGACCACGTAATCGGCGATGTCGGACAGCATTTGGCGGATCGGGTGGTCGGGCAATTGGGTGATCGCCTGTTTTGCGCGGGCGGCATGGGTCAGCGCGTCTTGTCGTGTGGCGTTGAGTGTGTCGTGTTTGTGCAGCAGGGCGATGGCCTGTTCCAGATCGCCGTCTTGCTGGTTGCCGCGTTCGATGGTGCGGGTCCAGAAGGCGCGTTCCTGTTCATCGGCGGCGGCCACGGCCTTGATCACGGGCAGGGTCAGTTTGCGTTCGCGGAAATCATCGCCGATGTTTTTGCCTGTGGCGCCTGTATCACCCTGATAATCCAGCAGATCATCGACGATTTGAAAGGCCACGCCAAGCGCATCGCCGTAATCATAGAGCGCCTGCACCAGCGGTTCGGGCGCGCCTGCGATCACGCCGCCGGATTGGGTGGCGGCGGCAAACAGGGCGGCGGTTTTGCCGCGCACCACTTGCAGGTAAATGGATTCGTCGGTTTTGAGGTCTTGGGCGGCGGTGAGTTGCAGCACCTCGCCTTCGGCAATGGTGGCAGAGGCATTGGCGAGGATATCCAGCACCCGCATATTGCCGGTTTCGACCATCAACTGAAAACTGCGGGCGAAGAGGTAGTCACCCACCAGCACGCTGGATTTGTTATCCCAGAGCAGGTTGGCGGTGGGGCGGCCACGGCGCTGGCCGCTTTCATCCACCACATCATCGTGCAGCAGGGTGGCGGTGTGGATGAATTCAACCGTGGCGGCCAGATGTACATGGAACGGGCCGTCATACCCACAGAGTTCGGCCGCGGCCAGCGTCAGCATCGGGCGCAGGCGTTTGCCGCCGGCCTCGACCAGATGGGCCGTGACCTCGGGGATGCGGGGGGCGTGCTGCGATGCCATGCGGGCGCGGATCAGGTCGTTGACGGCGTCCATGGCGGGGGCCAGATGGCGGGCCAGTTGGTCGTGCGGTTTAGTGGCGGCGTGATCCAGGCTCATCTGCGCTGTCATCCCTTGGTTCCCGTTCGATTTTTGCCACACTCGACAAATTGCCTGTGCGGACTTAGATGCTAGGCATGAAACAGCTATTGCGCACAACGGATCCCACGGCCATCGCCTATGCCACTATGCTGCTTCAGGGGGCGGGTATAGACTGCTTTGAAATGGACGTAAATATGAGCGTCCTTGAAGGCGGGATCGGAATTTTCCCGCGCCGTATCATGGTGCGCGATGCGGATCTGTTTATGGCGCAGGCGATCCTGCGCGACAACGAGATCGACATGGATGGTTGAGGGCGTGACCCATGATGCCTTTTTGGGTGGTCGGTTGGTTTTGGCCCAGCCGCGCAAGGGGTATCGCGCTGGTGTTGACCCTGTTTTACTGGCCGCAAGCCTGCCCGCCGTGGCGGGGCAGCGGGTGCTGGATCTGGGCTGTGGCGTGGGTGCGGCGGGGTTGTGTCTGGCCGCGCGGGTGCCCGGTGTCCAGGTTTGGGGGCTGGAGGTGCAGGCAGAATACGCCGCGCTGGCCCGCGAAAATGCCGCAGCCATGGGCGGCGCGATGCAGGTGGTTTCGGGCGATTTGGCAGCGATGCCTGCGGCCCTGCGCGAGATGCAGTTTGACCATGTGATCGCCAACCCGCCGTATTTTCTGCGCGGTGCATCGGTGGGCGCGCCCGATGCAGGGCGCGAGCGCGCCATGGGCGAGGCCACGCCACTGGCCGATTGGGTCAGGGTGGCGGCGAAACGCGTGGCGCAGGGCGGATATGTGACATTCATTCAGCGGGCCGAGCGCCTGCCCGAGCTGATGGGCCTGATGCAGGCGCATTTGGGGTCGCTACAATTGCTGCCGCTGATTCCCCGCGTGGGGCGCGAGGCGCAATTGGTGCTGTTGCGGGGGCGCAAGGGCGGGCGGGCCGATTTTCGCCTGTTGGCGGGGCTGGAAATGCATCAAGGCGCTGTTCACGAAGGCGATTTCGAGGATTATTCACCACTTATGCGCGAAATTCTGCGGAACGGGGCGGCGCTGCCTTTTCCGGCATAAGGACTGGCATTCACCATTTCTTAAGCAATTGTTTGCCAATGTTGCGTGTGCGGCGTGACAGGCGAACGAATCTGTGCTGCACTCTGTTACATAGCGTTTACATCAGAAGGAGGAATAAACATGAGCTTGGTTTCACATCTTGAGGAACTGAAGAAAAAGCACCATGTCCTGTCCGATCAGGTTGAACAGGCGCAGCGCGCGCCGGGCATGCCCGACACGGAAATCAAGACGATGAAAAAACAAAAACTGCGCCTGAAAGAAGAGATCACCCGACTGTCGGCAATGAACTGACCCATCGGGAACAGGGTTATTCGCGACTGAACTGTCGTTATCTTTACTTTCGCAACATGCTGGCGCGCGCGGCGATGACCGCGCCGCCGGTTATCAGAATGGTCGCAATTGCCAAACCCACGGATGGCGCGGCGATGCCTGTAGCGACCAATATCAAGGTAGACAGCAAAGGCGCGGCATAGCTGGCCACGCCCAGCAATTGAATGTCGCCCTGTTTCACGCCGATATCCCAGACATAAAACGCCAATCCCACGGGGCCAGCGCCAAGTGCGATGGTCGATGCCCATGCCAGTGCGGTCTGCGGCCATTGCGTGGTTTCGGTGGCCATGTGCAGCAGGGCCGACAGAATGGCGGTGGCTATGCAGAACACTGCGACGGTTTCGGTTGGTGCATCGCCCAATCGGCGCGAAATCACGGAATAGCCCGACCAGAACAATGCGCAGCACAGCGCGAGGGCGTAACCCAGCAGGTTTTGCGGATCGAAGCTGGCGAAATCCGCGCCGATGATCAGGACCGCGCCGGAAAACCCCAATACTGCGCCGATAAAATGCCCCGCACGCAGGGTTTCGCCGGGCAGCAGGCCGGAAAACAACACGATCAGCAGCGGCCATAGGTATGCGATCAGCCCTGCCTGTGCGGGCGGCGCGTGGCGCAGGGCGCTGAAATACAGGGCATGATATCCAAATAACCCAATAGTGCCAAAGGCATAGACCCGCCAAGATACATTGCGTAACTTTGCAAACCCACCCCTGCGCGCGGTCCAGACCAGCCCGATTGCGCCGCCGATGGCAAAACAGATCGCGTTTAGCAACAGCGGCGGGGTAGGGGCGCTGCCTACGGTCAACAGGGCCAGCAATGCCCAAAGCAGCACAGCGATGAAGCCGATATAGGTGGCGCGGCGTTGCATAAATCCCCCGTTTTAGCCGAGGTTAGAGCGCGCCGCGCCGCGCGCGTCAATCGGTGATCGGTTCCAGCAGCTGTTCCAGTTGCGGGCGCAGATGGGCGTGCCGGTCGGGCAGCATCAGGGATTCGCCCAGATGACCGGCGGGTTCATCACGGTCAAATCCCGGCTCGTTTGTCGCAATCTCAAACAGCACGCCAGCGGGGGTGCGAAAATAGATCGCCCAGAAATAATCGCGGTCAATCACGGGGGTGACCTGGTATCCGGTGTCCAGCAGGGCTTTGCGCACCTGTTCCTGCGTGGCGCGGTTGTCGACGGAAAATGCGATGTGATGCACCGATCCGGCGCCCTGATTTGATTGCGGCGCATCGGGCAGGGTTTCAAGGTCGATCAGATGCGCACCATTGCCACCATCGCGGATGAAACGGGTGATGTCGTCGTCCTGACCCAGTTGCTGATAGCCCATGAATTGCAGAAGTTCAGCCGTGGCAGAGGGATCATTCAGCCGCATTTCGGCCGAGTGAAACCCGCGAATGGCGTGATCATCATCGACGCCTTGCGACAGCCAGGGCGCGCGGGGGTCGTCGACCTCGACCAGCGAAAAACCATCGCCATCGGGGCCGTTGAACCGCAGGCGGGTTTCGCCAAACCGGGTTTGTTTTTCAATGTTTTCGACGCCAAATGTGGCCAGCCGTTCGGCCCACCAACCTGTCGCGCCCAATGGCACGGCAAAGGCGGTTTGCGACACTTCGCCCGCGCCGGGGCGGCCACGGCGTGCATGGGGGAACGGAAAATAGGTCATCACCGAACCGGGGGAGCCAGCCGCATCGCCGTAGTAAAGGTGATAGACATCGGGTGCGTCGAAATTCACGGTTTTTTTGACGCGGCGCAGGCCAAGGACGCGGGTGAAAAACGCGTTGTTTTCATTGGCTCCACTGGCGATCGAGGTGACGTGGTGCAGGCCGTTGATCTGGTTCAGCATGGTAAATCCTTTCGTTTGGGAAAGGATATGGCATTGTGGGGCTGTGTGGGAATTAGGGGATTTAGCGCGAAATATGTGCAGCTGCGCACAAAAACGCCCCGCAAATTGCAGGGCGTTTCAGGGTCTGATCCGGTCGGGATCAGGCCAGATACTGACCGCCATTGGCGGTGATGGTGGACCCGGTGATAAATCCGGCCTCGTCCGAAGCAAGGAAAACCACGCAGCGGGCGATATCCTCGGGTTCGCCCAAACGGCCCACGGGGATGGTCGAAATGATTGATTCGCGGACCTTTTCCGGCACGGCCATGACCATATCGGTCGCGATGTAGCCGGGACAGATCACGTTGACGGTGATGCCTGCGCGCGCGCCCTCTTGCGCCAATGCCTTGGTGAAACCGATGTCACCGGCCTTGGCCGCAGAGTAATTCGCCTGTGCGAACTGGCCCTTTTGGCCGTTGATCGACGAAATGGTGATGACGCGGCCGAATTTGCGTTCGCGCATACCGGGCCAGATCGGGTGGGTCATGTTGAACACGCCCGACAGGTTGGTATCCATCACCTGCGTCCACTGTTCGCGGGTCATTTTGTGGAACGGCGCGTCGCGGGTGATGCCCGCGTTGTTGACCAGAATGTCGACGGGGCCAAGATCGGATTCGATCTGGGCGATGCCTGCCGCGCATTCATCATAATCGGCCACGTTCCATTTGTAGGTTTTGATGCCGGTTTCGGCGGTAAACGCGGCTGCGGCTTCGTCGTTGCCCGCATAGGTTGCAGCGACGGTGTAACCTGCCTCTTTCAAGGCTTGGGAAATTGCTGCGCCGATGCCGCGCGAGCCGCCTGTGACGAGTGCGATACGTGCCATGTTGTCCTCCGTTATTGGCAAAGTTGTCGGTAATGGTGTTACCGAATTGGCGCGCAATGCGCAATAATATTGCGCACATAATTTGCGGTCGCAGCATGGTTTTTGCCGTCGCGGCGTGACTGGCGTGTGACAAAACCGAAAACGGCGGCGAAATTGCACATAAAAACAACGAAAAAGGGCGCCCCAGATGGGACGCCCTGATTTTTGGTCAATTTTGCGGGTGCAGAATCAGGGCCGTTCAAGGCACATCGCCACGCCCATACCGCCACCGATACATAGGGTCGCCAGACCTTTTTTCGCATCGCGGCGTTTCATTTCGAACAACAGGGTGTTGAGGATACGACAGCCCGAGGCACCGATGGGGTGGCCGATGGCGATGGCGCCGCCGTTCACGTTCACGATGGCAGGATCCCAACCCATATCCTTGTTCACGGCGCAGGCCTGCGCGGCGAAGGCTTCGTTGGCTTCGACCAGATCCAGATCGCCCGCGGCCCAACCGGCCTTGTCCAATGCCTTGCGCGAGGCAAAGATCGGACCGACGCCCATGATTGACGGGTCCAGACCGGCGGTGGCGTAAGAGGCGATTCGCGCCAGCGGTTCCAGCCCGCGTTTTTCGGCCTCTTCTGCGGTCATCAGCAACACGGCGGCGGCACCATCGTTGAGGCCGGATGCGTTGGCGGCGGTGACCGACCCGTCCTTGGTGAAGGCAGGGCGCAGTTTTTGCATGGCTTCCATGGTGGCGCCGTGGCGGATGTATTCATCCTGATCGACCACGGTTTCAGAGCGGCGCGATTTCACGGTGAAGGGGATGATTTCATCGACGAATTTGCCAGCCTTTTGCGCGGCTTCGGCCTTGTTCTGCGAGGCGACGGCGAATTCATCCTGCTGTTCGCGGCTGATTTGCCATTTATTTGCAACATTTTCAGCGGTTTGACCCATGTGATAACCGTTGAATGCATCCCACAGGCCATCACGGATCATGGTGTCGATATAGGACACATCGCCCATTTTCACGCCGGCACGCAGGTATGCGGCATGGGGGGACAGGGTCATGTTTTCCTGACCACCGGCGGCGACAATCGCGGCGTCGCCCAGTTGGATGTGCTGCGCGGCCAATGCGACGGTGCGCAGACCGGAGCCACAAACCTGGTTGATCGACCATGCGGCGGATTCCTGGGGCAGGCCCGCGTTGATATGCGCCTGACGTGCAGGGTTCTGGCCCTGTGCAGCGGTCAGAACCTGACCGAGGATCGTTTCGCTAACTTCGGATTTGTCGATGCCGGCGCGGGCCACGATGGCCTCTAGCACTGCGGCACCAAGGTCATGTGCGGGCGTGTTCGAGAACGCGCCGCTGAAAGAGCCGACAGCGGTGCGCGCGGCCGAAACGATTACGACATTGGTCATGGTTTTCCTCCACCTTCAGAACCGGATCCGGGGGTGGGTATGGCCGACCGCAAAACGCGAGTCGCCGATGCCATGGCCCGGTCACTGGATCGGTCATAAAGGATATGCCGCGATGCGGCAACCGTGCTGGTTGCAGTGATGGATGTAAGTGGAACAATTGGGGTGTCGCGGCGCAATAATATTGCGCGACCCTAGCCCGCGGCCCGACCTTTGAATGCCATAGCGGGCGGTTCGCGCCATGGCGGCGTGGTCGAGGGCGCGCCAAACAGATAACCCTGCTGGCAATCGATCCCGAGGTTGGTCAGCCAAGCGGCATCGGCGGCGTTTTCGACGCTTTCGGCGACGGTAAACATATCGAATTGCTGCGAAATCGCGACGAGCGCCTTGGTCAGGACCTGATTGTCGGCGTTGGAATGGATGCCGCGAATGAACTGCCCGTCGATTTTGACGATGTCAAAATAGAAATCACGCAGGTAGCGAAAGGAGGTATAGCCCGCGCCGAAATCATCCAGTGCAAAGGTGATTCCCTTGCGTTGCAGTTCGCCCATGAAATTCATCACCAGTTCTGGCACCAGCATTGCCGAGCTTTCGGTGATTTCCAGAATCAGCCGTTCGGCCACGGTGACATCGCGCGCCAGCCCGCGTTTCAGAATCTGCATCCAGCGGGGGTAGCCGACGGAACGTGCCGACATATTGATGGACAGGCGGATATCAGGCGCACGGTGCAGGGCGCGCAGGCCCAGATCCAGCGCGATACAGTCAATTTCGCGGCCCAGTTCGGTATTTTCGATGGAATCGATGAAATCCTTGGCGGGAATCACGCGGCCGGTGTCATCCAGCACGCGAACAAGCCCTTCGTAGAAGGCGGGGCGGGTTTGAAATTGCGATTGCACGATGGGCTGATAGGCCAGCATCACATGTTTATGGTGCACCGCTTCGGCGACCATATCTATCGCTGCTTTGTCACGCGAGTTGACCGCAAAGGATAGCGGGTTATCCAGCTCACGCGGGATGTTCATCAATTTTCCCCTTCGCGTTTTGGCCATGGTGCCCTCCGGTCCTTGAAACTTGGCTATTGATGGCCCCTAACCCCCTAACGTGAGCTTAATATTCCCATTTTGTTCTAATTTTAGTAAACAGCGACTGAACTGGTGCAAGGAGCAGTGAAATGGGTGAGCGTTGCGGCTGGGTCGGACCCGATCAGATATATGTAGATTACCATGATCAGGAGTGGGGCGTGCCCGAATGGGACAGCCGTGCCCTGTGGGAAAAGCTGATATTAGACGGGTTCCAGGCGGGGCTGAGCTGGATCACTATCCTGAAGAAGCGGGAGGGTTTTCGTGAGGCATTTCAGGGGTTTGACCCGAATGTGATTGCCCAGTGGAGCGAGGAAGACGTGGCCCGGTTGCTGGGCAATGCGGGCATCGTGCGCCACCGTGGCAAGATCGAAGGCACCATCGCCAGCGCCCGCGCATGGCAGCGCATCGAACAACGCGAAGGGTTCGACCGTTACCTGTGGAAATACGTTGGCAACGCCCCGATCCAGAACCGATGGACCAGTCTGGCCGAGGTCCCCGCCAAGACCGAAATATCCGAGCAAATCGCCAAAGATTTGAAGAAAGAGGGGTTCAAATTTTGCGGGCCGACCATCGTTTACGCCTTTATGCAGGCCTGCGGCATGGTGAATGATCACATCGTGACCTGCCCCTGCCACGCGTCGGTGGCGGGCATGGCTCGGTCGCTGGATGATGGTTAGGGGTTACTGTGTCGGCATTTGATCGGCGATCAACGCGGTGATCAGGGCGCGCGAATCGGGGCTGTCCCATGTGGCGGGGCCGGTCATGCGGGCAATTTCGCGCCCCTGACGGTCGATGACCAGCACCACGGGCAGGCCCAGAACGGCCATTTTGCGCGCCATGCGCATGCCTTCGTCGCGGTTTTGCGGCAGGTTGGTGATGCCCATATCGCCAAAGAAGCGCGCCACCTTGGCCGGGTTGTCGCGGCCTGTGGAAATCGTCACCACCTGAAAATCATCACCGCCGAATTCGCTTTGCAGCGCCGACAGCATGGGCATTTCGTGACGGCAGGGGGCGCACCATGTGGCCCAGAAATTCACCAGCAGCACCTTGCCTGTATGATCCATCAGGCGGGCGTCGCTGCCATCGGCGGCGGTATAGGTGACATTGGGCAGATCCTTGGGCGCGCTGGCCACCACCAGTTTTCTCATATCTCCCGTCAGCAGGGCCGGATCGACCACCTGGGCTGCGGCGGCGTTTGCACCCATGACAAGGGCGGTATAAAGACAGAGCGTTGAAAACAGGCGCATGTGACCTCCGAAGGAGCCGGGAATGGCAGACAAGACCTCGAACCAGATGTGGGGCGGCCGCTTTGCCGCTGGACCGGACGCGATCATGGAGGCAATCAATGCCTCGATCGGATACGACCAGCGGATGGCGGCGCAGGATATTGCCGGCTCGAGAGCCCATGCCGCCATGTTGGCCGCCACAGGCATTGTGAGTGATAGCGATGCCAGCGCCATTCGTGAAGGGCTGCTCACGGTGTTGTCAGAAATCGAGGGGGGGAATTTTGCGTTTTCCACCGCGCTGGAAGACATCCACATGAACGTAGAGGCGCGTTTGAAAGAGGTGGTGGGCGAGGCCGCGGGCCGGTTGCACACGGCCCGTTCGCGCAATGATCAGGTGGCGACCGATTTCAAATTATGGGTGCGTGATCAGCTGGATCAGGCCGCCGAAGCGGTTGAGACCCTGATGATTGCATTGGTCGGGCAGGCCGAAGCAGGGGCCGATTGGGTCATGCCCGGTTTCACCCATTTGCAGACTGCGCAGCCGGTGACATGGGGGCATCATATGATGGCCTATGTTGAAATGCTGGGCCGCGATTTGTCGCGTCTGCGCGATGCCCGGGCACGGATGAACGAATGCCCGTTGGGCGCGGCTGCACTGGCGGGCACCAGTTTCCCGATTGATCGCGATATGACGGCGCAGGCATTGGGGTTTGACCGCCCCAGCGCCAACAGTCTGGACGCCGTGGCCGACCGCGATTTCGCGCTGGAGTTTCTGGGCGCGGCGTCGATTTGCGCCATGCACCTTAGCCGTCTGGCCGAGGAATTGGTGATCTGGTCTTCGGCCCAGTTCCGGTTCGTCAAGATGTCGGACAAATGGTCCACCGGATCGTCGATCATGCCGCAGAAACGCAACCCCGATGCGGCGGAGTTGATCCGCGCCAAGATCGGCCGGATTTTCGGGGCCAATGTGGCCTTGATGACGGTGATGAAGGGGTTGCCGCTGGCCTATTCCAAGGACATGCAGGAAGACAAGGAGCAGGTGTTTGACGCCGCCGACAATTTCCTGCTGGCGCTGGCGGCGATGGCGGGCATGGTTACCGATATGTCGGCCAATCGCGAGGCGTTGAAGGCTGCGGCGGGGTCGGGATTTTCCACTGCGACCGATCTGGCCGATTGGCTGGTGCGGGAATTGAACCTGCCGTTTCGCGATGCGCATCATGTGACGGGGTCACTGGTGGCGCTGGCCGAGGGCAAGGGCTGTGATCTGCCCGACCTGACGCTGGCGGATATGCAGGGCGTTCACGCGGGCATTACGGATGCGGTGTTTGGCGTGTTGGGCGTGGAAAATTCGGTCAATTCGCGTATGTCCTATGGTGGCACCGCGCCGACCCGTGTGCGTGAACAGATTGCGGCGTGGAAGCCCAAGCTGGGGCTTTGATCCATGCAGAATACCGGCGTAGGGTGGGGTGACTGCCCGCGCCGACAGGAGGGTGCCATGCGTATTGTTTGCACGATGATTTTCGCCGTATTTCTGGCCGGTTGCGGGGCCGAGGGCGAACCTGTGCCGCCGGGGCAGGTGGACAACCCGATGCCCGAGGTTTCCGGCTAGGTGGTTTTTAAGGTATTTTTGGAACAATGAAGGGCGGGGCGTTGAAACGCGTCGCCGCCGTGGTATCAGTGCGGCCAAGGATGAATTAGGGGCGGCGAGATGGATCATTTTCTGTATAAAAACGGGCAGTTGTTTGCCGAGGATGTATCGGTGGCCGAAATTGCCGCCGCCGTGGGCACGCCGTTTTATTTGTATTCACGCGCCACGCTGACGCGGCATTTTCGCCTGTTCCAGGAGGCATTGTCGGGCATGGATCATGTGGTGTGTTACGCCATGAAAGCCGCCAGCAATCAGGCATTACTGACCATTCTGGCCCGGGAAGGTGCGGGTATGGATGTGGTATCGGCGGGTGAATACATGCGCGCGCGCGCGGCGGGCGTGCCGGGCGAGCGCATTGTGTTTTCCGGTGTGGGCAAGACCCGCGAGGAGATGCGATTGGCCCTGTCGGGTGGCATCCGCCAGTTCAATCTGGAATCCGAACCGGAAATGGAAGTGTTGAACGAGGTGGCGCTGGCGATGGGCGTGGTGGCCCCTGTCACCATCCGTGTGAACCCTGATGTGGATGCCAAGACCCATGCCAAAATCGCCACCGGCAAGAGCGAGAACAAGTTCGGCATTCCGATTGCGCGGGCACGCGATGTATACGCCCGCGCCGCCAGCCTGAAGGGGCTGAAGGTGGTGGGGATTGATGTGCATATCGGCAGTCAGTTGGTTGATCTGGAGCCGTTTCGACTGGCCTATCGCAAGGTGGCTGAATTGACGGCGGCCTTGCGCGGTGATGGTCATGAGATCACGCGGCTGGATCTGGGCGGGGGATTGGGCATACCTTATATACGGTCGAACGATGCGCCGCCCCTGCCGCTGGATTGGGGGCAGGTGATCCGCGAGGAAGTGGGTCATTTGGGATGCGAGATCGAGATTGAGCCGGGCCGTTTGATTGCGGGCAATTCGGGGATCATGGTCAGCGAGGTCATCTATGTGAAATCCGGTGAGGGCCGCGATTTTCTGATCATTGACGGGGCGATGAACGATCTGATCCGCCCTGCGATGTATGAGGCGCATCATGATATCATTCCCGTGGTGGAACCTGCCGTCGGGATTGAGGAGCAGCCCTATGATATTGTCGGGCCGGTTTGTGAATCCGGTGATACCTTTGCCAAGCAGCGGCTGATGCCACCGCTGTCAGCCGGTGATCTGGTCGCGTTCCGCTCGGCTGGTGCCTATGGTGCGGTGATGGCCAGCGAGTATAATTCGCGCCCGCTGATCCCCGAGGTTCTGGTGGACGGGGATCAATTTGCCGTCATTCGCCAAAGACCGACCTTTGACGAGATGATAAACCGCGATACCATCCCTGAATGGGTGTGACGCGTTCGGCGTGCGCCCCATCATAAGGCGGAGCAATGTCGGACCAGCAGCGCGCACTTGAAACACGATTGCGATGGCCCCTTGTGCTGACCCGCGCAGGGATGGTTTGCGAATCCGGTTTGCGGGCATTCTGGCCGCTGTGGACATTGGTGATGGGGGTTTTGGCCCTGCTGATGTTGGGTGTGCAGGACCATGTTGCGGTTGAACTGGTTTGGGCGACGGCCGTGGTGGCGGCGCTGGGCGCGGTATGGCTGGCGTGGCGCGGGGCGCGGTTGTTTCGCTGGCCCACACGCGATTCGGCGCTGGCGCGGCTTGATTCGACCATGGCGGGGCGGCCGATTGCAGCGGTGATGGATGCGCAGGCGATTGGCGCAACGGATGCCGCATCGCGTGCGGTTTGGGCGGCGCACCAGCGGCGTATGGCCGAACGCGCAGCACAGGCACGTGCTGTTCAGCCGGATTTGCGGGCATCGAAACTGGACCCATTTGCGCTGCGCTATGTGGCGCTGTTGGTGCTGTGCGTGGCGCTGTTGTTTGGATCATTCGGGCGGGTTGGATCGGTGGCCGACATGGGCGCGGGCGGGGCCGTTGCGGCCAGTGGACCCACATGGGAGGGCTGGATCGCGCCGCCGACCTATACCGGATTGCCCGTGTTATATATGGCCGATCTGGACCGCGATGCGCCCATAGATGTGCCCGAGGGCAGCCAGATCACCCTGCGGTTTTACGGCGATGCGGGTGATTTGGCGCTGCGTGAAACGGTATCGGGGCGGTTGGGGGAATTGCCAGACGCAAGCGCGCCGATGCAGGAATTCACCGTTGCGCGGGCGGGGGATGTGGAAATAACCGGCGATGGCGGTGCGCTTTGGGTGTTGACCGTGCTGTCGGATACTGCCCCCACAGCGGTGGTTGCGGGCGAGGCCGAGGTGAGCGTGGACGGGCAGATGTCACTGCCCTTTGCTGCGCGGGATGATTACGGGGTTACGGGCGGGATGGCGCTGTTTCAGCTTGATCTGGGGCGGGTTGACCGGCGTTTCGGGCTGGCGCTTGCGCCCGAGCCGCGCCCGACAATAAACATGGAATTGCCCCTGCCCATCACGGGGAGCCGTGCCGATTTTACCGAAGTTCTGGTTGATGACTTTTCGAAACATCCCTGGGCCAACCTGCCGGTCAGGGTGACGCTGCTGCCCGCCGACGCCGCAGGGCAAACCGGCGAAAGCGAGGTGGCGCATATTGCCCTGCCCGCCAAGCGGTTCTTTGATCCGGTGGCGGGGGCGTTGATTGAACAGCGCCGCGATCTGTTGTGGAACCGCGCAAACGCACCGAAGGTGGCGCAAATGCTGCGCACTATTGCCTATCGGCCCGAGGAAAAGCTGTTTCGCAAATCCTCGCGGTATTTGCAGTTGCGGGCGATTATCGCCGGGTTGGAGCGCGACAGCGCGGATGGGCTGACCCCGCAGGCACGTGACGATCTGGCCGAGGCATTATGGGCATTGGCGCTGGAAATCGAAGAGGGCGATATCGATGACGCCCGCGAGCGCATGGCCGAAGCGCAGGAGCGCCTGCAAGAGGCGATGAAAAACGGTGCATCAGACGAGGAAATCGCCAGATTGATGCAGGAATTGCGCGATGCGACGCAGGATTACATGCGGATGCTGGCGCAGGAACAGCAGCGCGATGCGGAACAAAATCAGGATATGGCCCAGAACGGCAATGCCATGCAGATGAATCAGGGCGACCTTCAGGCCATGATGGACCGCATTCAGGAGTTGATGGAACAGGGCCGCATGGCCGAAGCCCAAGAAGCCCTGCGCGAATTGCAGGAACTGATGGAAAACCTGCGCGTCACGCAGGGGCAGGGCGGCGGGCCGCAATCCCCCGGTGAACAGGCGATGGAGGGGTTGTCAGAGACCCTGCGCGACCAGCAGGAACTGTCGGATCAGGCATTTCGCGATTTGCAGGAACAGTTCAACCCGCGTGGTGGTCAGCAAGACCAGCAGGGCCAACAGCAGGGTCAGGGACAGTCCGGTCCGCAACAGGGCCAGCAATCGGGACAGGGCCAGCAGGGACAGGGCGAACAGCAGGGACAGGGCCAGCAAGGACGGGGCGAACAGCAAGGCCAAGGACAGGGCCAAGGTCAAGGGCAGGGCCAGAACGATCTGGCCGGAAATCTGGCGGATCGCCAGCGTTCGCTTAGGCAGGAATTGCAGCGCCAGCAGGGTAGCCTGCCCAATGTGGGGGGCGAGGCCGGGCGCGATGCCCGAGAGGCATTGGATCGCGCAGGCCGCGCCATGAACCAAGCAGAGGATGCCCTGCGCGAGGATGATCTGGCGGGCGCGATTGACCGTCAGGCCGATGCCATGGATGCGCTGCGCGACGGGTTGCGCAATCTGGGTGAATCGCTGGCCGAAGCAGGCGAACAACAGCAACAACAGGGTCAGGGCCAGAACCGGCAGGCCGGACAACCGGGCGGGCAGCGCGATCCCTTGGGGCGTCAGAATGGCGGGCAGGGCGCTGTGGGCGGCGATGCGGACACCCGTGTCCCCGATCAGGACAGCCGCCGCGCACAGGAATTACTGGATGAAATCCGCCGCCGTTCGTTTGATCGTGAACGTCCGGAAATGGAGCTGGATTACCTGCGCCGTTTGCTCGAGCGGTTCTGAGCAAGCTGGTTTGCGCGAAAGCGGCGCTGTTTTTGGCCGCCGTGTTATTATTTTAAAACAGTGGGTTGCCCCTGATATGTCAGTCGGTAACGGCTGAATCCGCCACATCGGGCGCGGCGGTTCCGCTGGCGCTTTGCGTGGCTTTGCCATCCAGCCAGACCATGAGATCCTGTATCTGGCCATCCATCCAGAACCGCAGTTTGTTCACGGCGGATACATAGTTTTCCATGATGTCGGACAGGGCCGGAACCGCACGCCCGATTTGCGGTGCGAAGACGTAAAGGCACAGCAGGAATGCAAACACCAGCAGGATAAAGGCAAAGGCGCGCCGCCCGCCGTTTTTGCCCTGCCGATTGGCGCGGCTGCGGTTGGTTGCGGGCCTGCCGGGGGTGTCGTGGTCATCGGCTTCGGCCGGGCGGCTGCGATCGGATGCAGAGCGCAGGGTGGAATTGATCTCTTCGATATCGGGGAGCAGGTCACGGCGCGACCGACCGCCCGAATTGGTGGCCACGGCACCCGTTGCAGCGGCCGCAATCGCGGCGCGGCTGGGGGATACAGGCGCGGTTTCGGCGGGCTCTTGTTCCTCTCCGCGCAGTCGGGCCATGCGGGCGCGGCTTTCGCGGGCGCGGCGGGTGGCCTCGTCTTCGGGTTCGCCCAGACCCAGATCGGGCTGGTGTTCCAACCCGCCCGAACCTTCGGATGCGCGGGCCTGCGCTTCGCGCTCCGCCTCTTGGCGCAGCAGGTCGGAAATGGACGGGTCCAACTGGCGGCGGGTGGGCGCGGCGTGGGTGTCAGGCTGCGGGCTGTAATCCTCTTCTTCTTCATCGTCGGACGGGTCGTTTTCGTCCCATTCATCCGCATAGGCATCGGGGTAGGGGGCCTGTTCTGCCTGTTCCTGTTCAGGTTCGTCGGGTTCGAAACTGTTGTCCTGCGGATCGTCCCAAGTGTCTGTTTCGATTTCGGTTTCGGTTTCGTCCTCGAATTCGATTTCGGCCGGGTCGGTGGCGACAGAGGGATCGTTTTCGTGATCGTGGTCGTGATCCGGTTCTGCCGCATCCGGCAGGTCATCGGAATAGGCGGCCTGATCCGGCACCTGATCCAGTTCTTCGGCCAATGCGGCGTCATTTTCGGGGTGGGGTTGAAACCACGTATGCCCACAGCTGGAGCATTGCACATCCCGCCCGTTTTGGGGGATGACATCCACGGGCACTTCGTATTGCGCACCACAATTCGGGCAAACCAGCCGCATTATGTTCCCTCACGCCACAGTTTCATCGTCACAGGCTTATTGTTTTCCAGCTTATGTTGTAAACACTTGGCGGAAAAGTGCAAAGCCAGCGGATTGCATCGGGGCGCGTGCTGGGGCAGAAGTGGCCAATATACCATGGGGGATGTGCGGTGATCGAACTGGAAAACGTGGCGATGAGCTATGGCGGGGGGGAATTGCTCAGCGATATCTCGTTCAAGCTACAGCCCGGATCGTTCCATTTCCTGACCGGCCCGTCGGGCGCGGGCAAGACCACATTCCTGAAGCTATGCTATGGGGCGTTGATGCCGACGGCGGGGCAGGTGCGCCTGTTCGGGGCCGATGTGCGGGGCATGAGCCGCGATGACGTGGCGATGATGCGCCGCCGCGTGGGGGTGGTGCATCAGGATGTGCAGTTTCTGGACCACCTGCCGCTGGCCGACAATCTGGCGTTGCCGCTGACGGTGGCGGGGCGCGACCTGATGGCGGAAAACGCCAATCTGAACGAATTGATGACATGGGTTGGCCTGCGCTCTCGCGCTGATGCCCTGCCGCCGGAACTGTCGGGGGGGGAGCGCCAACGCGCCGCGCTGGCCCGTGCGGTGATCATGTCGCCCGATATCGTGCTGGCGGATGAACCCACCGGAAACATTGACTGGGAGATGTCGCAACGCCTGCTGCAATTGCTGGTCGAGCTGAACAAGATGGGCAAGACCATCATGATTGCCACCCATGATCTGAACCTGATCCGCGCCGCCAAAAGTCAGGTGCAGGCGCGGGTGTTGCGGATTTCAAACCGCCGTTTGCAACTGGCGGGGGCGGACCTATGAGCCTGAATACCCCCCGCATTCTGGAGTTTCTGACCGGCGATGCGCAGGCCGACCGGATCGTGCCGCCCACGGGTTTCACCGCCCGCCTGACCCAGTTCAGCGCCGGGGCGATGGCATTTTTATGCGTGTTCGCGCTGGCGCTGTCGCTGGCCACGGGGCGTTTGGCTGCGCGTTGGGGGGACGAGCTGGCGCGGTCGTCCACCATCCGCATTTCCGCCCCTGCCGAACAGGTCGCGGGCCAGACCCAGGCCGCGCTGCGCCTGTTGGCGACCACGCCCGGCGTGAAATCATCGCGTGCGCTAAGTGCCGGGGAACAGGCCGGGTTGTTAGAGCCATGGTTTGGCCCCGACCTGCCGTTGGACAGCCTGCCGATACCGCAACTGATCGAGGTGATCGAACAGGGCGAGGGATACGACCCCGCGGGCCTGCGCCTGCGATTGGCGGCCGAGGTGCCGGGCGCGGTGCTGGATGATCACACCCGCTGGCGGCGGCCACTGGTGCGCGCAGCGTCACGGCTGCGCCTGCTGGGGTGGTTGTCGATCGGGCTGATCGGGGTGACCATGGCGGCGATGATCACGCTGGCCGCGCAGGCCGCATTGGCCGCGAATGCACAGGTGATCGCGGTGCTGCGGCTGGTCGGCGCAAGGGATGCCTATATCGCGCAGGCATTCATGCGGCGGTTCACCCTGCGCGCATTAAGCGGCGCGGCGATTGGCACGGTTTTGGGCATGTTGGTGGTGCTGGCCCTGCCATCGGCGCAGGCCGAGGGCGGTTTTCTGACCGGATTGGGATTTCGCGGCTGGCACTGGTTGCTGCCCCTGTTCATCCCGCTGGCGGGGGGGGCGGTGGCCTTTGTTGCGACGCGGGCTGCGGCGCGTAAAACCCTGGGGGAATTGACCTGATGCAATGGCTGCGTTCACTGATCTTTGAAATCCAGATCTATCTGGCGATGATGGTGCTGGGGATTTTATTCGCGCCCTGGGCCTTGGTCAGCAGCAAGGGTGCGTTCACCGCCTGCAAACTGTATTGTCGCTGGGTGTTGTGGACGGCGCGCTGGATGGTGGGCATCCGCACCGAGGTGCGCGGCACGCCCCCCGAAACCGAGGTGATGATTGGCGCGAAACACCAGTCGTTTCTGGATATCCTGATGATTTTCAACAGCGTTCCGGCGGGGAAATTCATCATGAAGCGCGAATTGCTGTGGACGCCGGTGATTGGCATTTACGCGTGGCGTATCGGCTGTGTGCCTGTCAATCGCGGGCAGCGTGGCAAGGCGATCAAAAAGATGGTGGCGGATGTTCAATCGGGGCGCAAGAAACCCGGCCAGTTGATCATTTATTCGCAGGGCACCCGCGTCGCGCCCGGTGTGAAAATCCCCTATAAGGTCGGCACCGCCGTTTTATATGAACAGACCGGCCATGGCTGTGTGCCGGTGGCGACCAATGTGGGGCTGATGTGGCCGCGCAAGGGGATTTTGCGCAATCCGGGGGTGGCGGTGGTGGAATTTCTGCCCAAGATCGAAGCAGGGTTGGAGCGCAGCGCATTCATGGCGCGGCTGGAGAGCGAGGTCGAGGCGGCATCCAATCGTCTGATGGCCGAGGCGGGGTTTGAACAGCATGGAATTTCTGGATGATATCGCGGCGCTAGAGGCGCTGTATGGCACAGCGGGCGCGGCATCCATGCGCAAGGTGGTGGCACGGCTGACCCCGCTGACGCGGCAGTGGATCGCGATGGCGCGCTACGGCGTATTAACCACGGTCGGGCCGGATGGCACCGACGGCAGCCCGCGCGGCGATGATGGCGCGGTGGTGGTTGAACTGGACGAAAACACCCTGTTGATGCCCGACTGGCGCGGCAACAACCGATTGGATTCGCTGCGCAATATCGTGGCGGACGGGCGCGTTTCGTTGATGCTGATGGTGGCGGGGTCCACCACGGTGCTGCGCATCAACGGGCGGGCGCGGCTGACGGTGCAGGCTGACCTGCGGGCGCGGTTCGATCGCGATGGCAAACAGCCCGCCACAGTGATTGTGATCCGTATTGCTGAAATCTATCCGCAATGCGCCCGTGCCCAGATCCGCGCCGATCTGTGGCGGCGTGATGACAGTGCGGGGGTGCCATCGGTCGGGGCGCTTTTGGCCGAGGCATCGCAGGGCGAGGAGGGTGGCGCGCAATATGATGCCGCATGGCCCGCCCGCGCCGCAAAATCCATGTGGTAGGCAAAAACCCGTCGTTCATTCGGTTTTTCGGCCGGAATCGCGGTGTCATGCGTTGAGCCAATACCTGTTTCAGTCGGTGGCACCCTATGATGCGAGGGGCGCGGCGCGTGATACGGTGAACGGCTATGATGGCATTGCCAAACAGGCTGGCGATGGTGCGTTAGCTGCGGTGCGTGAAACCACCACCCGATACGAGGCCGATCTGGTTGTCGGGGTCAATCCGAATGCGCAATCGCGGGGCGGTATGCCTCGGTCAATCGGGGCTGGTGGCCCGCAGCCTGACGGGCAGGGTGCGGTTGCGCCATTTGTGCCGCCGGTCAAGCGTTAGACCCCGCGCAATATCCGGGGGAGCCGTGCCTTCGGGCCGCAGGCGGCCGTCAGCCGCGGCTGTCGCCCTTGCGGGCTTGGGCTGCGTCCGTGTAGGGCAGGACCAATTGCGTGCGGGTGAGTTGGGTCAGGGTGCCGCTGTCGCCGTCGACCCGCAGGTGGATCACCCCCCATTGGCCGTTGTTCGCAAGGCCAGGCGGTTGCGCCAGATCGGCCTGCCATAGCCCGCGCGCGCCAGCGCCAAGTGCAAGCCCCGCGGCGATCACCGTCAAAAGGATACTGGTTCTCAGGTGTTTGGGGTGGGGCGGACCGAGGCCCGCCCCCTGTCCATCAGGCGTGGATCGCACCATCGCCACAGGCGAGGGCGGCTTCGCGCACGGCCTCGGAAAAGGTCGGATGCGCATGGCAGGTCAGTGCGATGTCTTCGGCGGAGGCACCGAATTCCATGCCGACACAGATTTCGTGGATCAGGTCACCCGCCGCAGGGCCAATGATATGCGCGCCCAGAATGCGGTCGGTTTCTTTGTCGGCGATCAGTTTCACGAAGCCTTCGCCCGCGAACACGGCCTTGGCCCGCGCGTTGCCCATAAAGGAGAATTTGCCGACCTTATAGGCCACGCCTTCTTCTTTCAGTTGCTCTTCGGTTTTGCCGACGGATGCCACCTCGGGGTGGGTGTAGATCACGCCGGGGATGACGCCGTAATTCACATGGCCATGTTTGCCCGCGATGACCTCGGCGCAGGCCATGCCCTCGTCCTCGGCCTTGTGGGCCAGCATCGGGCCGACAATTGCATCGCCAATGGCGTAAACGCCGGGGATATTGGTGCGCCAGTGGTCATCGGTTTTGACCTGCCCGCGTTCGGTCATTTCGACCCCCAGATCGGCAAGGCCCAGACCATCGACATAGGGTTTGCGACCCGTGGCGACCAGCACGACATCGGCGTCGACCGTTGCCTCGGAGTCATCCTTGCGCAGTTTATAGGTGACTTTGGCCTTGGTTTTCGTGGCGTCGACGGATTGCACCGCCGCGCCCATGATGAATTCCATGCCCTGTTTGGTCAGCATGCGCTGCACGGTTTTCTGCACCTCGCCGTCCATGCCGGGGGTGACCTTGTCCAGGAATTCGATCACGGTGACTTCGGTGCCCAGGCGTTTGTAAACGCTGCCCAATTCCAGCCCGATCACGCCCGCGCCGATCACGACCATCTTTTTCGGCACCTTGGGCAATTCCAGCGCGCCGGTTGACGACACGACGATTTTTTCATCGATCTCGACGCCCGGCAGGGTCGCCACTTCGGAGCCGGTGGCGACGATGATGTTTTTCGCGCTGTGGACCTCTTCGCCAACCTTGACCTGACCGGCGGCGGGGATCGAACCCCAGCCCTTGATCCAGTCGATCTTGTTCTTTTTGAACAGGAACTCGATGCCCTTGGTGTTGCCCTCGATCACCTCGTCCTTATAGGCCAGCATCTGTTTGAAATCGACCGATGGCGATTTCCCCTTGAGGCCCATTTTGGCAAAGTTGTGTTCGGCTTCGTGCAGCATATGGCTGGCGTGCAGCATTGCCTTGGACGGGATGCAGCCCACGTTCAGGCAGGTGCCGCCAAGGGTTTCGCGCCCTTCGACACAGGCGGTTTTCAGGCCCAGTTGCGCGCAGCGGATAGCGGCAACATAGCCGCCGGGGCCGGCACCGATCACGATCACGTCGTAGCTTGCCATTTGGGTTTCTCCTTTGGTGTTTCAGCGCGGTTTGCGCCGGTATGTGTTGTTCAGATCAGGGCGGCCAGCACCATGGCCATCGTCGCCAGAAAGCCGATGAACCAGATCAGCGAGCGCCAAGGCGCCCAGCCGAGTAAATAGGCGGGAATATACAGCAGGCGCATGGCCAGAAACAGCCACGCGGCATTGGCGGTAAGGCCGCTGGATTGGCCGGACAGGGTGACCACCACCACGGCGATGGTGAACAGGATCAGCCCTTCGAAATGGTTGTTCAGGGCGCGGCTTAGCCGCCCCGCCGTGCCGGTCAATTCGCGTGGTTTGTCACGTGGAGAGGCGGCGTATTTGCTGCCGACCTGCATTTGCGACAGGATCGAATAAGCAAAGAATTGCAGGGCTTGCAGGCAGGCGGCCAGCGCGAGAACCGTCAGTTCGGGGGTCATGGTCTGGCTCATTTTTCTGCCTTGCAGTTGGGGGTGGCGGTGAACAGCCCGCGTGTCAGTTCGAATGCGGGCGCATCGGGGTGGCGTTCCAGATAGAATTTGTCGTTGCCCATCCAGATGTCGGTATGGCCATAGCCAAAGGGCTGACTGGACCAGGACGGATGATAAATCCCGCTGCGCAGGGCCAGTGTGACACCATAGGCGTTGAATTTCATCACCTCGAAGCAGGCGGTGTTTGTGCCGGGTTCGGCCGGTAGGAACCGGTCGCTGTCATAGTCCCAATTGTGCGAGGCAAGCACGAAATCGCCCACTGTCAGGCGCGCGGGATGGGCGGTGTCGGCCATGGCAGGTGCCGCTGTAAGGATCAGGGTCAGCAGGCGGATCATGCGGATTGCCTTTCAAAGGTCCATTTGGCGCGTTGTTCCGGTGTCAGGATGCGCTGTTTCTGCGCGATATGCCAGTCGATGCAGGCGGTTTCTGCCTGTGCAATTGCCGGATCGCTGCGCCATTCGATCAGGCGCGATTGCACGGCGGGCAGGTGGCGCAGGATGCTGTTTTCGCTGTGATCATTGCGGTTGGCGGCGCGGTGCCATTTCCAGTTCAGGTGATAGCGTTTGCCGGTGTTCATGCCGTTTTGCCCGTCGCCACGGTGGTTTTTCATCAAAAACAGGTCGTCGGATTTGACGGCGTAATGGTTCAGCTGTGCCGCGTCCCAGCGGATGGCGCGGTCCAGCGGTTGGTATTTGCGATATTTGCGTTTGGACAGCAGGGGGCGGTTTGGCAACGCGTCGCCCATGGCATTAACCACACGGGGGGCGGGAATGCGCGGCTGTTGCGGCATGTGGTCGTGGGCATGGGCGAATGATGCACGGCGGAACATGGATTTGAAATTGATATGGTCGGGGTTCGGGGTGTCCTCGGCCATGGTGAATTGTTCCAGCACAGACCCGCCCTGCCAATCGGTCAGGCCATTATTGCCGAAAAACCGCCATGCCAGCGCGATGACATCCGCCGATCCCGCTTGCGTCAGCAAGTCGGGGAGGCGGCCCTGACCCAGCCCGATATTCAAAAATTCGTCGGCATCAATGAACAGGATCCAGTCGGTATTGCTGCCCTCCAGCGTCTTTAGGGCCACCGCCATTCCACTGTCTTGCGGGGCCTGATCCGGCGCGGGGCTGTGGGGCAGGTGGGTCACAAGGCCGCGATCCGCCAGAATATCCAGCAATGTATCAGAGCCATCGGTGCAATCATTGGTGCAGATCACCGCGCGGTCAAACCCGATTTCCAGATGATAGGCCAGCCATTCCAGCAGGAATTCACCCTCGTTGCGCATGCAGGATATGACCGCTGCTTGCGAGGTGTCTGGGGCGGGTTGCGCAGGGTCGGGGCGGGTCATTACGGCACCGGCTGGGATAAGGTGCGGGCAGGGGCAACCCCGCCCGACCATGATTTCAGAACAGGCGGGGACCGGCCCCGCCTGACAGGTTTACAGATCCATCAGCAGGCGGCGGGGGTCTTCCAGTGCCTCTTTGACGCGCACAAGGAAGGTGACCGCGCCTTTGCCGTCAACGATGCGGTGGTCATAGGACAGGGCCAGATACATCATCGGGCGGATCACCACCTGACCGTTGATCGCCATCGGGCGGTCCTGGATTTTGTGCATGCCAAGGATACCCGACTGCGGCGGGTTCAGGATGGGCGAGGACATGAGCGAGCCGTAAACACCGCCGTTCGAGATGGTAAAGGTGCCGCCCTGCATTTCGGCCATCGACAATTTGCCGTCACGGGCGCGGGCACCCTTTTCGGCGATTGCTTTTTCGATACCGGCGAATGACATCGCATCGGCGTCGCGGATCACCGGAACCACCAGACCCGTGGGCGTGCCTGCGGCGATGCCCATATGGACAAAGTTCTTATAGACAACATCGGTGCCGTCGATTTCTGCGTTGACCTCGGGGACTTCTTTCAGGGCGTGGATACAGGCCTTGGTGAAGAAGGACATGAAGCCCAGTTTCACGCCGTGTTTTTTCAAAAACAGGTCTTTGTATTCGTTGCGCAGGGCCATCACCTCGGTCATGTCGACCTCGTTATAGGTGGTGAGCATGGCAGCGGTGTTCTGGCTGTCCTTGAGCCGGCGCGCGATGGTCTGGCGCAGGCGGGTCATTTTCACGCGTTCCTCGCGGGCGGCATCATCGGCGGCCACGGGGGCGCGCGGTGTCGCGGCGGGTGCTGCGGCTTGCGGTGCAGAGGCAGCGGCGGCCACGGCGGCGGCGACATCGGATTTGGTGGCGCGGCCATCCTTGCCCGTTCCGGTCACGGCGTCACGGGAAATACCTGCTTCGGCCATGGCTTTCTCGGCGGCGGGGCCGTCCTTGACATCGCGGGTGCCCTGACCTGCGGCGGGTTTTTCATAGGCTTCGCCCTTGGACCCTTCGGTTTGGACATTGGCGGATGCGCCTGCCCCGCCGGAAATCACGGCCAGTTGCGCGGTGGCATCCACGGTTGCGCCCTCGGTCGCGATGATTTTGGACAGCACACCGGCGGCGGGGGCGGGCACTTCGACCGAGACCTTATCGGTTTCCAGCTCGCAGAGCATTTCATCCTGCGCGACGGTGTCGCCCTCTTTTTTGAACCATGTGGAAACGGTGGCTTCGGACACGGATTCACCCAAGGAAGGCACCATGACCTTGACCTCTTGGTCACCAGTGGATGCGCCGGTTTCTGCGGCTTTGGCGGGTTTTTCGGCTGATTTGGCGGGGGCTGCGGTGGCTTCGCCGCTTTCGGAAATCATGGCCAGCAGGGCATCAACGCCAACGGTTTCACCCTCTTTGGCGACGATTTCGGCCAGCGTGCCAGCGGCAGGGGCGGGCACTTCGACGGTGACCTTGTCGGTTTCCAACTCGCAGAGCATTTCATCAGCGGCAACGGTGTCGCCCGCCTGTTTGAACCATGTTGCCACGGTTGCCTCTGTCACGGATTCGCCAAGCGTGGGGACGCGAACTTCGGTGCTCATGGGTTATTTCCCTTCGATGGTCAGCGCGTCATTCACGAGCGCCTGTTGTTGTGCTTTGTGCTGCGAGGCCAGACCCGTAGCGGGAGAGGCAGAGGCGGCGCGGCCCACGTAGGTGGGGCGCTTGTGCTTGGCCTTGATCCGGCCCAGCACCCATTCGATATTCGGTTCGATAAAGGACCAGGCGCCCTGGTTTTTGGGCTCTTCCTGACACCAGACCATTTCGGCGGTGGGGAAGCGTTCCAGTTCCTTGACCAGCGACATGGCCGGGAAGGGATAGAACTGTTCGATCCGCAACAGATACACGTCATCTGCGCCACGGGCATCGCGTTCTTCCAGCAGGTCGTAATAGACCTTGCCCGAACACATCACCACACGTTTGATTTTGTCATCTGCCGCCAGCGTCAGGTCGGAATGGCCACGTTCGGCGTCATCCCACAGCACGCGGTGAAAGGACGATCCGGTGGTGAAATCCTCGGCATCGGAGATTGCCATTTTGTGGCGCAACAGCGATTTAGGCGTCATCAGGATCAGCGGTTTGCGGAACGAGCGGTGCAGCTGACGGCGCAGGATGTGGAAATAGTTGGCCGGGGTCGAACAGTTGGCCACGATCCAGTTGTCACCGCCACACATGGTCAGGAACCGTTCCAGACGGGCCGAGGAGTGTTCCGGCCCTTGCCCTTCGTAGCCATGGGGCAACAGGCAAACAAGGCCGGACATGCGCAGCCATTTGCTTTCGCCCGAGGAGACGAACTGATCGAACATGATCTGCGCGCCATTGGCGAAATCGCCGAACTGCGCCTCCCATAGGGTCAGGGCGTTGGGTTCGGACAGGGAATAGCCGTATTCGAAACCCAGCACCGCATATTCCGACAGCATGGAATCGATGACCTCGTATTGGGCCTGCCCCTCGCGGATGTTGTTCAGGGGATAGTAACGCTCTTCGGTGTTCTGGTTGATCAGGCCGGAATGGCGTTGCGAAAATGTGCCGCGGGTCGAATCCTGCCCCGACAGGCGCACGGGGTAGCCCTCGGTCAGGAGCGAGCCAAAGGCCAGAGCCTCGCCCGTGGCCCAATCGAACCCTTTGCCGGTTTCGAACATCTCGCGTTTGGTGTCCAGCAGGCGCTGCACGGTTTTGTGCAGCGGGAAACCATCGGGCGCGGTGGTCAGGCCCTTGCCGACCTGCGCCATGGTTTCGGGTTTGATGGCGGTTTTGCCGCGCTGGTATTTGTTTTCTTTCTGCTTATCCAGATGCGACCAGCGCCCGTCCAGCCAGTCGGCCTTGTTGGGTTTGTAATCTTTGCCGGCCTCGAATTCCTCGTTCAGCATGGACTGGAACGCGGCTTTCATATCCTCGATCTCGCCCTCGGGGATCAGCCCGTCCTTGACCAGCCGTTCGGTGTAAAGGGCCAGCGTGGTTTTCTGGGTTTTGATCTTTTTATACATGATCGGGTTGGTGAACATGGGCTCGTCGCCCTCGTTATGGCCAAACCGACGATAGCAGAAAATGTCGATCACCACGTCCTTGTGGAATTTCTGGCGGAATTCCGTGGCGACCTTGGCGGCGTGAACCACCGCTTCGGGGTCGTCGCCATTGACGTGGAAAATGGGGGCTTCGACCATCAGCGCGATATCCGTGGGATAGGGGCTGGAGCGGCTGAAATGCGGCGCGGTGGTAAACCCGATCTGGTTGTTCACCACGATATGGATGGTGCCGCCGGTGCGGTGCCCCTTGAGGCCCGACAGGCCGAAGCCCTCGGCGACAACGCCCTGACCCGCGAATGCGGCATCGCCGTGCAGCAGGATCGGCAGCACCGACATGCGTTCGGTGTCGTTCAACTGGTCCTGTTTGGCACGGACCTTGCCCAGAACCACGGGGTTCACCGCCTCAAGGTGAGAGGGGTTGGCGGTCAGCGACAGGTGCACCTCGTTGCCGTCAAATTCACGATCCGACGAGGCACCAAGGTGATATTTCACATCGCCCGAACCGTCCACATCCTCGGGTTTGAAGGAACCGCCCTGAAATTCGTTGAAAATGGCGCGGTAGGGTTTGTTCATCACATTGGCCAGAACCGACAGGCGGCCACGGTGGGGCATGCCAACCACGATATCCTTTACGCCCAGATTGCCGCCGCGTTTGATGATCTGTTCCATGGCAGGGATCAGGGATTCACCGCCATCAAGGCCAAAGCGTTTGGTGCCCATGTATTTGACATGCAGGAACTTCTCGAAACCCTCTGCCTCGACCAGCTTGTTCAGGATCGCCTTGCGCCCCTCGCGGGTAAAGGTGATTTCCTTGCCGTAGCCCTCGATCCGCTCTTTCAGCCAAGACGACTGTTCAGGATCGGAAATATGCATGTATTGCAGGGCAAAAGTGCCACAATAGGTGCGTTTCAGAACATCAATGATCTGACGCAGGGATGCGACCTGCATGCCCAGCACGTTGTCGATAAAAATCGGGCGGTCCATGTCGGCATCGGTGAAACCGTATGCCTTTGGGTCCAGTTCGGGGTGCGGTTCCTGCCCATGCAGGCCCAGCGGGTCCAGATCGGCGGCCAGATGGCCACGGATGCGATAGGCGCGGATCAGCATCAGGGCGCGGATGCTGTCCAACACGGCGCGTTTCACGGCCTCGTCGCTGACGCTGACACCTTTTTCGGCGGCTTTTTCGGTGATTTTCTTGCCTGCGGCCTTGGATTCCACGGGGGCGGGCCACATGCCATCCAGTGCGGCGGTCAGATCGTCATTGGGCACAGGCGGCCAATCGGCGCGTGCCCATGACGGGCCTGCGGCCTCGGCCTTGACCGACATGTCGTCATCGCCCATGGCGCGGAAAAATTCCTGCCATGCCTCGTCTACCGCGCTCGGATCATTGGCGTATCGGGCATAGAGCTGCTCCAGATACTCGGCATTGTGGCCCTGCATAAAGCTGGAGGCGTGGAACTGGTCGTTGGGGCTGTGGTCGGTCATGTGTCACCTCTGGACGCGGCGGGCTCAAAAGGGCGAAACGGGTCTTGGCCCGCTTGGCGCTGTTGAGGGTCGTAGGCCCCCCGCACCACCTAAGCAGCGCGAGGGGCAATATCAAATCAGCCGATTGCTTTCAGCACGGCTTCGCCCAGCGTTGCGGGGCTGTCGGCGACCACGATTCCGGCGGCTTTCATCGCCTCGATCTTGCTCTCTGCGTCGCCCTTGCCACCTGCGACGATGGCGCCAGCGTGGCCCATGCGACGACCCGGAGGAGCAGTGCGGCCCGCGATGAAACCGGCGGTCGGTTTCCAGCGGCCTTTTTTGCGCTGTTCGGCCAGGAATTCGGCGGCTTCTTCTTCGGCGGAACCACCGATTTCACCAATCATGATGATGGATTGGGTTTCATCATCGTCAAGGAACATATCCAGCACGTCAATGTGTTCGGTGCCTTTGATGGGGTCGCCACCAATGCCCACGGCGGTGGACTGGCCCAGACCGATATCCGAGGTCTGCTTGACCGCCTCGTATGTCAGGGTGCCGGAACGCGACACAACACCGACCGAGCCGCGTTTGTGGATGTGGCCGGGCATGATGCCGATTTTGCAGGCGTCAGGGGTGATGATGCCGGGGCAGTTCGGGCCGATCAGGCGGCTGGCCGAATTTTCCAGCGCGCGTTTGACGCGCATCATGTCCAGCACCGGGATACCTTCGGTGATGCAGACGATCAGTTCCATTTCGGCGTCGATTGCCTCGAGGATGGAATCCGCGGCAAAGGGCGGCGGCACATAGATCACCGATGCGTTGGCTTCGGTTTTGGCCTTGGCTTCGTGGACGGAGTTGAACACCGGCAGGTTCAGGTGTTCGGTGCCGCCCTTGCCGGGGGTTACGCCGCCGACCATCTTGGTGCCGTAAGCGATGGCTTGTTCAGAGTGGAAGGTGCCCTGCGAGCCGGTAAAGCCCTGACAGATCACCTTGGTGTTTTCGTTAACGAGTACGGCCATGTGTAGCCCCTCTTTTTGTTGCGAACCTTGGCCCGGCGTTCTTTGCAGATGCCGTATGGATGATCAGCCTTGGTTGCGTTTTCATAATAATCTACGAGTCTTTCGACGTTTGCGGGCCGCTGGCAAATCATCACCAGCGGCTGGTCCGGCTACATCAGCCCTTGACCGCTTTCACGATCTTTTCGGCGCCGTCGGACAGGTCGTCGGCGGCAATCACATCAACGTCGGAGTTGTTGATGATCGCCTTGCCCTGTTCCACATTGGTGCCTTCAAGGCGGACAACCAGCGGAACCTTCAGGCCCACCTCTTTCACCGCGGCGATCACGCCTTCGGCGATGACGTCGCAGCGCATGATGCCGCCAAAGATGTTGACCAGAATACCTTTGACGTTGGGGTCAGAGGTGATGATCTTGAAGGCTTCGGTGACTTTTTCCTTGGTCGCGCCGCCGCCAACGTCAAGGAAGTTGGCAGGTTCCGCACCGTAGAGTTTGATGATGTCCATCGTGGCCATCGCCAGACCGGCACCGTTGACCATACACCCGATTTCACCATCCAGCGTGATGTAGTTCAGGTCGTATTTCGACGCTTCCAGCTCTTTGGGGTCTTCTTCGGTGACATCGCGCAATTCGGCGATATCGCCATGGCGATAGATCGCGTTGCCGTCAAAACCGACCTTGGCATCAAGGCATTTCAGTTCGCCTGTGGGCATGACGATCAGCGGGTTGATTTCCAGCATTTCCATGTCTTTTTCGACAAATGCTTTGTAAAGTTTCGAGGTCAGATCGACCATCTGCTTTACCTGCTTGCCTTCAAGGCCAAGGTTGAAGGCAAGGCGACGACCATGGAACGCCTGAAAGCCGGTCGCCGGATCGACGCTGAACGACAGGATTTTTTCGGGGGTGTTGGCTGCGACTTCTTCGATGTCCATGCCGCCCTCGGTCGAGCAGACGAAGGACACGCGCGAGGTTTGACGATCGACCAGCAGGGCCAGATACAATTCGCGTTCGATGTCGGAACCGTCTTCGATGTAGATGCGGTTGACCTGTTTGCCGGCGGGGCCGGTCTGGTGGGTCACAAGGGTCTTGCCCAGCATCTGCTTGGCCATTTCCGATGCTTCCTCGACCGATTTGGCCAGACGCACGCCGCCTTTTTCACCGGCTTCGGCTTCTTTGAATTTGCCCTTGCCGCGGCCACCTGCGTGGATTTGCGCTTTGACGACCCAAAGCGGCCCGTCCATTTCGCCTGCGGCGGTTTTGGCGTCTTCGGCCTTCAGGACGATACGTCCGTCGGAAACCGGGCACCCGTAGGAGCGAAGGAGGGCCTTCGCCTGATACTCGTGGATGTTCATTGATAAACTGTCCCGTATTGCTGCGATCCCTTGCGTAGTGACACAAGGTTGCGCGTCTATTAAGGGATTTCTGGTTAATGCGGGTGAAATGTGAAGGATTTTCTGTATTTGTGATCACAGGTTTCTGGGCTGTGATCACAAATGTAACAGTTTCGAATCATGCGGGCGCTAACAGGCAGATGCGGTGGCGCGCATGAACCCATTAGTTGAAATAAAACGCAAACAGCCCTGCGCGCCCGCCGCTGACACGGGTAAAGGCATGCCAATACTGCGCTGTGATGCGCGGCCCCTGCGCCATATACGGCATGGCAGCGGTGCCCTGAATCCAGCCGACCAAATCCAGATCAGTGGGGTTTTCAATATAGGCGGCCAGATCAATGCCTGTCCCCACGGGCATCAGGGGGTGCGGGACCAACAGGTTGCCCTGCAACACAGATTCGGCATCGCCAAGCAGCTGCATCCATGTTTGCGCGGCCCTGGGATCAATTTCCAATCCAAAGGGCGCGGTTTGGCGGGCATTGGGCAGCCATTCGTTATCGTCATCGGTTTCCTGTTCCACCGCCAACCAGAATTGGCGGTTGGTGGTGATCATGGTCAGGTAATGGTCGCGCGCGGCCTGAATGCGGGCGGCATCCGGCGTTTGTTCCAGCGATTTGATCAGCGTATAAATCGCGTCAACAAAGGGGCGGGCCCGGTTCATGCTGTTTCCCTGCATTGCCTGCAGGCGATCATTCAGATCTTTGGGAGGCATTTTCGCGTCGATAGATTCAATTTCGGCACGAAGGGCGCGGCGCGCCCGCGATGCACGGGAGTATTCGGAGTTGATCGGGCGAACCACGTCTTCGTTGAACTGTTTATAGGCTTCGGTCAGCCGCTCTTTCTCGGCTTTGTCCGCAGCATCGCGTGCCGCTTTGCGCAGGTCGTTGTATTGCGTTCGCACTGCCTTTTGCTCGGCGCTCAGCCGTTTCATTTCGGCGTCGAGGATGTTTTTTTCGACAGCTAACGCGGCTTTTTCGGATTCCAGCGTGGCTTGATCATGGAAATATGGCTTGACCGGCAGGCGCGACAGGGTGTGTTTTGCTGCGTTCATTTCGGTGATGACCGGCGCGGGGTCAAAGGCCAGCACGATATTGCCGCTGCCTGACAACATATGGGTGTAAGCGGTCAGCCATTTCAAATCAGCCTCGTCAAACCGGATCGGGAGCGGCGGCGTGTCGGATTTGTTCGCATTGCGAAATGAACGGCGGCCAAGGATCAACGGGCCAAGCAGTTTTGTGGCCTCTTCGCCCTTGTCGAATGTATTGTTCGCGTTCAGATCGAACCAGATTTGCGACAGATCCAGCGTAAAGGGCTGCGGCGCATCTGCGGCCGTGGCCAGCACATCGCGGACCTCGTCCATATCGGCCAGAAGGGTGGTGAAAGTATCCGTCACCGTTTCGGGCTGCAGCGGCATTTTCGGCTGAGATGCGCCCGTGATACGCGGCATTCCCAGCGACAGGCCATTGGTCAGCCCATGGCGGTATTGCACCTGAAACAGCTTTTCCAAGGACCGAAGGCCCAGCATCATCCCGGCTTCAAACCCGTTGCCCGCAGGGTCGGATTGCAGGGCGGTGATGCGGTCGGTCAGGCTGGGCGGGGCGGTTTGCGCGGTGGCGGGCAGGGCAAGCGACAGGGAGAAGGCGATAACGGAGGCAAGCGGGCGAAACAGTTTCAAAACAATCAACCTTATGATCGGAAATAGAAAAAGGCGCGACCAAAGCCGCGCCTTTCATCATGTTCATTTTCGATACGGGATCAAGCCAGCGAAGGGTCGATTGCCTTGCACGCTTCGACCAGACCTTTGACAGCCTCGACCGATTTGTCGAACATTGCTTGCTCTTCTTTGTTCAGCTTGATGTCGACCACTTTTTCGATGCCGCCGGCACCGATGATGGTCGGAACGCCAACATACATATCCTTGAGCCCCAGTTCGCCATCGCAATAGGCGGCGCAGGGCAGAACCCGTTTCTGGTCTTTCAGGAAGGCTTCGGCCATTTCGATGGCCGAGGTGGCGGGCGCATAGAACGCGGAACCGGTTTTCAGCAGGCCAACGATTTCGGCGCCGCCGTCACGGGTGCGCTGCACGATGGCATCCAGTTTGTCCTGCGTGGTCCAGCCCATATCCACCAGATCGGGCAGGGGGATACCGGCAACGGTGGAATAGCGCACCGACGGCACCATGGTGTCGCCGTGGCCACCCAGAACAAAGGCGGTCACGTCCTTCATCGACACTTTGAATTCATCCGCAAGGAAGTGACGGAAGCGCGCCGAATCCAGCACGCCAGCCATGCCGCAAACCTTGTTCGCGGGCAGGCCCGAAAACTGCTGCAAGGCCCAAACCATGGCATCCAGCGGGTTGGTGATGCAGATCACAAATGCGTCGGGCGCATGTTGGCCAATGCCTTCGCCGACGGATTTCATAACTTTCAGGTTGATGCCCAACAGGTCGTCGCGGCTCATGCCCGGCTTGCGGGGGACGCCTGCGGTGACGATGCAGACATCTGCGCCTGCGATATCGGCGTAATCCTGCGTGCCGCGCAGGTTGGCATCGAACCCTTCGGAGGGGCCGGATTCTGCGATGTCGAGCGCCTTGCCTTCGGGGGTGCCTTCGGCGATGTCGAACAGGACAACGTCGCCCAGTTCTTTGATGGCTGCGAGGTGAGCGAGCGTGCCGCCGATCTGACCTGCGCCGATAAGGGCAATCTTGGGTCTGGCCATGGAATTTTCTCCGGTCCGGTTGAAATTGCGCGCTTCCCCTAGCCCGTTGATGGGGTTCGCGCAAGGGGAGCGGCGGGCATAGCCCTAACGCAACCTTTACGTGACAATGGGGTAAATGGGTGTTTATCTGTTTTGTAACAGATGGTTAGCAATGGGATAAGCGGGTTTGTTCGATTTCGGGTTTTTCGCAGTCGCGGTGCCTGCTGTTCTTTTTGCAGGCATTTCCAAGGGCGGTTTCGGGTCTGGTGCGGCCTTTGCTGCGGCCACGATTCTGGCGATCTGGCTGGAGCCGGGGACTGCATTGGGCATCATGTTGCCGCTGTTGATGCTGATTGATGTCAGCACCCTGCGCCCCTATTGGGGCAAATGGAGCTGGCCCGATGCGCGCCTGCTGATTCTGGGTGCGCTGCCCGGTGTGGCACTGGGTGCGTTGCTGTATCGGGTGGCGGAACCGGATGTGTTTCGCCTGCTGATTGGCGGGATTTCGGTGGGGTTTGTGATTTGGCAGATCGGGCTGAAGGCGCGGCTGATCCGCCCGGCGACGCGGGAATTGCCGGTTTGGGCCGGTGCGATTTGGGGGATGCTGACGGGATTTACCAGTTTTGTCAGCCATGCGGGCGGCCCACCAGCGGCGGTTTGGCTGTTGTCGCGCAATCTGGGCAAAACGCAATATCAGGCCACCACGGTCATATTGTTCTGGGCGGTGAATTGCGCGAAATTCGTGCCCTATGCGTTTTTGGGCATCTTTACAGCGCAGACATTTCTGGCCGATCTGATTCTGGCCCCCGTGGCGGTTTTGGGCGCATGGCTGGGGGTAAGGGCGCATCATCTGGTGCCGGAACGCGCGTTTTTCGCCCTGACCTATGTGTTGCTGACCATCACGGGGGTCAAACTGATACTGGACGGGCTAACCTAAGCCCGCCCGGATGATCACGCATCATTGCCCTTGGCGGGCAGGTTTTCGGCCAGTGTTTCATAGGCCTGGCCGCTGGCAACCAGACATGTCAGCCCGGTGGCCATGGTCACGGTGATCGTCCATGTGCCGGTTTTGTCCGAGGCGAATACCTCGACCATGGCGTTATTGGCGCCCAGCCCGATGGATTGGCGGGTTTCGCCGTATTTATCGGCCAAACGGTCCACCACAGTATCGCGGGGCGCACAATTGCGTGCGTTCTGCGCCGCGGAGGGGCCGGCCACAACGCCCAAGACCAGGGCGCCTATCATTGCAAATCTTTTCATCGTCTCAACCTTTTGCCTTGATCCGCGCCCATTGGCCTGTCCGGTTGTCCGGCAAAGGCGCGCCCAATATCCAAGTCCGACCGAACGCATGCTTTATTTTCCGCTTGTTCCGGCTGGCCAGCCGGACGGCCCTCCCGTCGCATTCGATGGGATCAGACTGGCGTAGCAACAGTTCAAGAATGGTTAATGCACCGAAACGGAATAGGCAGAATTAAGGCAATTCCCATAAAAACAGGGGAATTTCTGCAATGCGGCGAAAATCGGCTTGAAATTTTGCAAGGAAATGTGGCACCTCTGCGCAAGAAAATTACGGGAGAGATTCATGGACCATTCTGCACGCCCCTACCGCTCTGCGCTATATATCCCCGGTTCCAAGGACCGCGCATTGGACAAGGCACGCGGCCTGCCCGTGGATGCGATTCTGTTCGATCTGGAAGATGCGGTAACACCGGATGCCAAACCCGCAGCACGCGACACATTGAACGCGGCGCTGGCGGCGGGCGGTTACGGCAACCGCGCCAAGATCGTGCGCATCAACGGGCTGGACACCGAATGGGGCCGCGACGACGCGCTGGCGTTGAAAGACGCGGATGCGGATGCGTTTCTGCTGCCCAAGGTCGGCAGCGCGGCGGATGTGCAGGCGCTGGCCGATCTGATCGGCGCGGACAAGGACATCTGGGCGATGATGGAAACCCCCGCAGGCATCATGAACGCGATGGAAATCGCGGCGCACCCGCAGATCAAGGGGTTCGTCGCGGGCACCAATGATCTGGCCAAGGAGCTGAACTGCCGGTTCCGCGCCGACCGTCTGCCGATGCAAATGGCGCTGCAAACCATCCTGATGGCGGCGCGGGCCCATGGGGTTGTCGCACTGGATGGTGTTTATAATCAATACCTTGACGAGGATGGCCTGCGCATTGAATGCGAACAGGGCCGCGATCTGGGGTATGATGGCAAGACATTGATCCACCCCGCGCAGGTCGCCGTGACCAACGAATGTTTCGCCCCCTCCGAGGCGGAAATCGAACTGGCCCGTCGCCAGATCGAAGCCTTTGACGAAGTGGAGCGCACAGGGCAGGGCGTGGCGGTTGTGGATGGTAAAATCGTCGAAAACCTGCATGTTGAAACCGCGAAAAAGATTCTTGCCCTGGCTTCGGCTGTGGCGGCCACGGCGGCGGAATAATCCGCGCCAAGGCATCAGCAAGCAGAGCAACAGCGGCGGGGCGACCCGCACGCATATAGCGGAGTGACCCCATGCCCCTACTTATCCTTGGCCTGATCCTGTGGGTCGGCGCGCATCTGTTCAAACGCATCGCACCTGCGGCCCGTGACCGTATGGGCAACGCGGGCAAGGGCGCGGTGGCGGTGTTGTTGATGGTCGGGCTGGTGCTGATCATCATCGGCTATCGTTCCGCTGATTTCATCAGTGTCTGGTATCCGCCCAGCTGGACCACGCATCTGAACAACCTGATGATGCTGGTGGCGCTGTTTTTCTTTGCTGTGTCGCAGTCAAAGGGCAAATTGCGGGCGCGGTTCCGGCATCCGCAACTGGCGTCGGTGAAAATCTGGGCGGTGGCGCATTTGATTGTGAATGGCGATCTGGCCTCGATCATATTGTTTGGCACCATGCTGTTCTGGGCCGTGGCCGAGGTGGTTCTGATCAACCGCGCCGAGGTCTGGATACCCAAGCAAGCGGGCAGCCCCAAACGCGATGTTATCACATTGATCGCCACGGTGGTTGCATTCGTGGTGATCGCGGGCATCCATATGGCACTGGGCGTTTCGCCCTTTCCTGGCTGAGGGTAAGCACATGAAACTATACCGTTTTCTGACAGAGGACGACACATCGGCGTTTTGCCACAAGGTCACCGATGCCCTGAACAAGGGCTGGGAATTGCAGGGCGATCCGCAATATGCCTATGACGCGGCCAATGGCGTGATGCGCTGTGGTCAGGCCGTGGTGAAACAGGCCGACGGCACCTATACCCCCGACACAAAACTGGGAGAGCAGTAAATGGCAAAGACCAATCCGGGCCGTTTTTTCGAAGATTACAAGCTGGGTCAGGTGATTGATCACGCGGTGCCGCGCACCGTGGGCGCGGGCGAACGTGCCCTGTATCACGCCCTGTATCCGGCGCGCCATGCGCTGTATTCATCGGATGAATTCGCGCGTGCCAGCGGATTGCCTGAATCACCGCTGGATGATCTGGCGGCGTTTCATGTGGTGTTTGGCAAAACCGTGCCGGATGTGTCGCTGAACGCGGTGGCGAACCTTGGCTACGGCGAGGGGCGTTGGCTGTTGCCTGTCTATGCGGGGGATACCCTGCGCTCCAGTTCCGAGGTGATCGGGCTAAAGCAGAACTCCAATGGCAAAACCGGCGTGGTTTACGTGCGCACACGCGGCACGAACCAGCGTGGCGAGGTGGTCATGGAATATGTCCGCTGGGTCATGGTGCGCAAAAGCAATCTGGATGCGCCTGCGCCCGATGCGGTGGTGCCTGATCTGAAAAAGGTGCTGTCGGTTGATGATCTGACCATCCCCGATGGGCTGGATTTCAGCAATTATGATTTCACGCAGGCAGGCGAGCCGCACCGCTGGGGCGATTACGAGGTCGGCGAACAGATCGACCACGTGGATGGTGTGACCATCGAAGAGGCCGAACATATGATCGCCACGCGCCTGTGGCAAAACACGGCCAAGGTGCATTTTGACGCGACATTCCGCCCCGACGGACAGCGGTTGATTTACGGCGGGCATGTGATTTCGATGGCGCGGGCGCTGTCGTTCAACGGGCTGGCCAATGCGCAAATGATTGTGGGGCTGAACGGCGGCGCCCATGCCAACCCCTGTTTCAGCGGGCTGACCGTCAAAGCATGGTCCGAGGTGCTGGACAAGGCTGACACCGACGCCCCCGGCGTGGGTGCGATCCGCCTGCGGCTGGTGGCGACATCGGGCGGCGCGCCCTTTGCGTTAAAGGGCGAGGATGGCAAATACCTGCCCGAGGTCTTGCTTGATCTGGATTACTGGGCCTTGATGCCGAAATGAAACGGGTTGCATTGATACTGGGTATGGCAGCGGCCCCCGCATGGGCCGCGCCGGTGTGCGAAATGGGCGGGGCCGAACCCGTGGGGATATTCGAACAGGCCAAGGAATCATTTCTGCACCGTGAATTCGACGATTTCGTCGAAGTGGCCGCCGCGATCATGCCCAAGAAGGCGGCGGATGCGGTGACGCAAGAGTTGCAGAAACTGGATGGCATGTTGCCCGAGGGATTTGACAGTTGCCAAACCATCGTTCAGCGCCGCGATGCCGGCGGCATGGTGCAGGAAGTGATCACATTCAACGTGCGCGGCAAGGAATTTCCGATCTCGCTATATCTGCAAGGGACGCCGGTGCGTGGTAAAATGATCGTCAGTTACCTGAGCTTTCACACCACCATGTCAAAAGTGTTGGAACAGCTGAAATAGGTGATGGGCGGCGCATAATGGCGCTGGTTCGGGGCGCAAGGAAGTGAGTCTTTTGCGCAACGACTGCTATGGGTGATGGCGGCCATTGGTTCATCGCGATTGTGCCGTTTCCCGATTTCTATAATTTGCCTGCATTTGGTAAAGCTGGATTGCGGTAATGTTGCAGGCAAACGAACCCCCTGAAAAATCCGAGAAAAGTTATGGCATCGCGATCATCCTTTGCGGGATTTTCGGGATTCTGGGCATTCACCATTTTTATCTGGGCAATATCCTGCACGGGATACTGGATCTGGCGATGCTCGTTTTGGCCATCGTGTTTACGATTCAGGGGCAACCGCTGTTGGCCTTTGCGATGATGGCGGCAGATTTGCTGCATACGATAATCGTGTTTTACCAATTGATCACGGAACAAACCCATGACGGGAACGGCCGTCAGGTTCGATTGAAATAAACAAATACGAAGGACGAGTGAATATGGCCAATTTGGAACAAAACGTAGTGGAAGAATCCGACAAGGGCTTTGTGCCTGCGGTTCTGTTGTGCTTTTTTCTGGGTAGTCTGGGCGTGCACCGGTTTTATCTGGGCAAGATCGGCACGGGCATTTTGATGCTGATCACGCTGGGTGGTTTTGGCATCTGGACCATCATTGATTTTGTGCGCCTGATTATCGGGTCGATGGGCGACAAATACGGGCGCCCGCTGAAACGCTAAATCCGGCTGCGGGGTGGCGACCCTGACCAGGGACATGACAATCAATCAACCCGCGCCGATGCGCGGGTTTTTTGTGATCACGCACAAAATTCCGAGTGTTTTTGTCATAATCCCTGATCGCAAAGGGTGAGTCTGTTGCCACGGCGGGTGGATGCCGCAGTTGCACAGTCGTTTGTGATCACATAAAATCAAACCGTGATCACAAACCCCCTGTTAGCGCCCGATTTGACAAAATATTTGTGACGTTTGGTGCTGTGTTAACGTGACTTGCCTGATAAATCGGGTATCAAGGCCGCAAGACGTGGCGGGAGGCCGCCATGTGCAACCGAAAGGACGGACCCATGGCAGAGACGAAACGGGTGATCGAACGCCCCTTGTCGCCCCATCTTCAAATCTATCGCCCCCAGCTTACCTCGATCACGTCGATCCTGACGCGGATCACCGGCAATGCGCTGATCGTGGCCGCGCTGCTGATCGTTTGGTGGCTGCTGGCCGCATCGACGGGACCAGAGGCGTTTGAAACCGCCAACGGCGTTGTCACCGGATGGTTCGGTGATCTGGTGCTAAGCCTGTCGGTCTGGGCGCTGTGGTATCATTATTTTGCCGGTCTGCGGCACCTGTATTTCGACGCCGGTAAGGGGCTGGATGTCCGCACCGCCGAAACACTGGGCTGGATCGTCATCATCGGGTCGGTCTGCATGGCCCTGTTCACATTGATCGTCATCTGAGGGAGGGCAAAATGCGTTATCTGACCGCCCGCAAGCGCGCCGAGGGCAAAGGCGCATCACATTCCGGAACCGAACACCACTGGCGGATGCAAGTCAGCGCCGCAGGTCTGGCCGTTCTGGTGCCGACGTTCATCTTTATGGTCGGGTCCGCCATTGGTGGCACCCACGCCGAGGTGCTGGAAGCGTTTTCCAGCCCGTTCCTTGTGATCCTGACCGCGCTGGTTCTGGTCGTCGGGATGCAGCATTTCGCCAGCGGCTGCCGCATGGCGATCGAGGATTACACACACGGATCAATGCGCAAGGGGCTGATCATGCTCGTTTACGGGCTTAGCTATGCCATCACCGCAACCGGGCTGTTTGCCCTGGCGAAAATCGCGCTTTGAGGACCTGAACAATGGCTGAATACGAATACGAAACGCATGATTATGATGTGGTTGTTGTCGGGGCTGGCGGTGCTGGCCTGCGCGCCACGCTGGGGATGGCGGAACAGGGGCTGCGCACAGCCTGTGTGACCAAGGTTTTCCCGACCCGTTCCCACACCGTTGCGGCGCAGGGCGGCATTGCCGCATCGCTGAGCAACATGGGGCCGGACAACTGGCAGTGGCATATGTATGACACGGTCAAGGGCTCTGACTGGCTGGGCGATACCGACGCGATGGAATATCTGGCGCGCGAGGCCCCCAAGGCGGTTTACGAGCTGGAACATTACGGTGTGCCGTTTTCGCGCACCGAAGAGGGCAAGATTTACCAGCGCCCGTTCGGTGGCCATACCACCGAATTTGGCGAAGGCCCCGCGGTGCAGCGCACCTGTGCCGCCGCCGACCGCACCGGCCACGCCATTTTGCACACGCTTTATGGTCAGTCGCTGAAAAACAACGCTGAATTCTATGTCGAATATTTCGCCATTGATCTGATCATGTCGGATGATGGCGTGTGTCAGGGTGTTGTCTGCTGGAAGCTGGACGATGGCACCATGCATATTTTCAACGCCAAGATGGTGGTGCTGGCCACGGGCGGCTATGGCCGTGCCTATTTCAGCGCAACCTCGGCACATACCTGCACCGGCGATGGTGGCGGCATGGTGGCCCGCGCCGGTCTGGCGCTACAGGATATGGAATTCGTGCAATTCCACCCGACGGGGATCTACGGTTCCGGCTGTCTGATCACCGAGGGTGCGCGCGGCGAAGGCGGTTACCTGACCAACTCCGAAGGCGAACGATTCATGGAGCGTTACGCGCCCCAATACAAAGACCTGGCGCCGCGCGATTACGTTTCGCGCTCCATGACGATGGAAATCCGCGAAGGGCGCGGTGTGGGCGAACATGGTGACCATATTCACCTGAACCTGTCGCACCTGCCGCCCGAGGCACTGGCCGAACGCCTGCCCGGCATTTCCGAATCCGCGAAAATTTTCGCGGGCGTGGATGTGAACAAGGAACCGATTCCGGTTCTGCCCACGGTTCACTATAACATGGGCGGTATTCCGACCAATTACTGGGGCGAGGTTCTGAACCCGTCCAAGGATGACCCGACTGGCGTCGTGCCCGGCTTGATGGCCGTGGGCGAAGCGGGCTGTGCCTCGGTTCACGGGGCCAACCGCCTGGGGTCCAACTCCTTGATCGACCTTGTGGTATTTGGCCGCGCCGCTGCCATTCGCGCCGGTAAGGTGGTGGATGCGGATGCGCCCAACCCTGTGCTGAACCAGGCGTCGATCGACAAGGCGTTTGATCGCTTTGACGGGCTGCGCAATGCCACGGGCGGCACGCCCACGGCGGAACTGCGGCTGGAAATGCAGCGCACCATGCAGGCCGATGCGGCGGTGTTCCGCACCGATAAGACCCTGCAAGAAGGCGTTGAAAAGATGACAGAAATCGCCGGAAAACTGGCCGATTTGAAAGTCACAGACCGCAGCCTGGTCTGGAACAGCGACCTGATGGAAACGCTGGAACTGACCAACCTGATGCCCAATGCACTGGCCACCATCGTAGGTGCCGAAGCGCGCAAGGAATCGCGCGGCGCACATGCAATGGAAGACCACACCAGCCGCGACGACGAAAACTGGCGCGTGCATACGGTCAGCCGCGTCGATGGCAACAAGGTGGACCTGTCCTATCGCCCCGTGGTCACCGACCCGCTGACCACCGAAGCCGAAGGCGGCATCAGCCTGAAGAAGATCGCGCCCAAAGCGCGGACATTCTGATCGCCTGATGTCCGGTCTGGCCAATATATCGCAAACAGATGCCCCGCCCCGGCGGGTCATTCTGCATTGCGGTGTGCAAAAGACCGGATCAACCTCGCTCCATCGGTTTTTAACGCGCAATGCCAAGGCGTTAAAGGGCCGGCTAGAGGTGCGCCCGCCACAGCGTAAAACCCCGCAACAAGAGTTGGGGCGCGCTGCGACACGGTTCAGTCTGGACCCGTCGGATGCCACTGGCGATGATCTGGTCACAGCCATCGGGGCGCTGCGCGACAAGGTGCTGGAGGGTGGTTCCGAACCCTGTCTGGTCAGTCATGAAAACATCTGCGGCGCGGTGCCGGGACGGGCAGGGCGCACGCGTTTATACCCGTATTTTCCGGCCATTGCGCGGCTGATCGTGGCGCATATGGCCCCGCTGCGCCCCGAATTTGTGTTATATACCCGTGATTTGGACGCATGGCGGCCCAGTGTTTACGCGCAAATGGTCCATTCTGACTGGTATACGAAAACCATGCAGGAATTCATGGATGACACCGATGATCTGGGCGATTGGGACGGGCTGAAAGCCAGCGTTTCCAAGGGGCTTGGCGTGGGCAAGCTGACCATGTTCCGGCTGGAGGATGAGGGCGAACCCGATTTCCCGGGTTCGCAATTGCTGCGCCACTGTGGGTTAAGTGACGCCGAAATCCATGCGCTGCGCCCACATACCCGCAAAAGCAACCAACGGCTGAACGCTGGCGCGTTGGAATTCATACGACAAATCAACGCCTTGGAATTGGCGCCGCGCACCCGCACCGATGTGGTCGAACTTGCGGTTCGCAACCAAGCCCTGTTTAATTCGAACTCGACCCCCAGCGGTCACGCCTGAAAAGGAAAGCTAGAGATGGTCCAATTTACCCTGCCGAAAAATTCGAAAATGACGACGGGCAAAACGTGGGAGGCACCGAAAGGCGCCACCAACCTGCGCAAGTTCCAGATCTATCGTTGGGAACCCGAAACCGGCGATAACCCTCGTGTGGATACATATTTTGTCGATATGGACAAATGCGGCCCCATGGTTCTGGACGCGCTGATCAAGATCAAGAACGAGATCGACCCGACGCTGACCTTCCGCCGGTCTTGCCGCGAAGGCATCTGTGGTTCTTGTGCCATGAACATCGACGGCATCAACACGCTGGCCTGTATTTACGGCATGGATGAAATTCAGGGTGACGTTAAGATTTACCCGCTGCCGCACCTGCCGGTGGTTAAGGATTTGATCCCCGATCTGACGCATTTCTATGCGCAGCACGCGTCGATCATGCCCTGGCTGGAAACCAAAACCAACCGCCCCGCAAAAGAGTGGAAACAGTCGATCGAAGACCGCAAAAAACTGGATGGCCTGTATGAATGTGTGATGTGCGCATCCTGTTCGACATCCTGCCCATCCTACTGGTGGAATTCCGATAAGTATCTGGGACCAGCCGCATTATTGCACGCCTACCGCTGGATCATCGACAGCCGCGACGAGGCCACAGGCGAACGTTTGGACGAATTGGAAGATCCGTTCAAACTGTATCGCTGCCACACCATTATGAATTGCGCCAAGACCTGCCCCAAAGGGTTGAACCCGGCCAAGGCGATTGCCGAAATCAAAAAGATGATGGTGTCGCGCCACGTCTGATCAAGGTTAATGTGATTTGATGCGCCCTGCCTGAAATGGCGGGGCGTTTTGTTTTTTATCAATGGTTTAGGCACTGTTTCATTGATCAAGTTGACGCTGCTGCCCTTGTGTCTGGTGACTAGCGAGGTTGCGTGGAATGCGGGTGCTGCGGTGCAGCATTGACGCATATATAGATTGCGTCAACCCAAGGAGATGGAAATGCTACAGCCAGCATCAAATACTGAAAACACGCCGGAACCGCAGGCTCAACCCGACTGGATCGACCAGTATTATGAGGCAGAGCCGAAACCTGCACCACATCATGTGGCGCAAACCGAAGTCGAAGAACTGTTTGCCTATTACGACGCCTGACAATCACGTCAAGCGGGCTTGTTGCGCCTAATGGCCAGCCCTAAATCTTAACGGCAAAAGAGTCCTTGGGAGGAATGCCGTGATTTTGATACTGGGGCTGGTTATTGCCTTCGTGGTGGTCATGATTGTTAACAACCCGCGCACGCGGGCCTGTCGATGGCGGGCGGACCGCTCTCGTGATCGGCCCAGCCTAAGTGCTTGGCGCTGCGCCGCTTGCGGGGTAGAGGCATTTACAGCGAACGCAAAACAACCGCAAGATTGCAAGCGTGGTTCCGATCCGGCTCCGCTGTAAAATGAAGGATTCCAATGGCCTATGCTCCTGATGATGCTGATGCCCGACGGGCTGTCGAACCGGTAATCTGCTATCCAAGTGACACTTTGCCCGCGCCGAAACTGGATGTGTTGCAACGCGCGCGCAGCAAAGCGGGCCTGTTAACAAAGGTTACTGTGCCGGCCCGTGATGCCGCATGTTTTCGTGTACCCGCAGGCGGGTTTTTCCGGATCACTTGCACCGATGGCCCGCAGGTGGGAGATTTGAACCTGTGGAATGCTGATGACTTATCGGAGAGGTTTTACTCAGGAAAAACAAGGGCTTTGCACGGGACGCATCTAACAAACGGGATGCGGATGTGGTCAAACTTTCCCAACCTGCGGCCGATGGCAACAATCATTAATGATACGCTCGGTTGGTATGGCAAGGATGAACACGGCGGTTCGGTGCATGATGTGATCGGCACGCGCTGCGATCCCTATACGCATAAGTTGTTGACTGGTAACGATTATCACTATTGCTGCCACTCTAACCTGACCCGCGCTTTGGCGGATGAAACGGGTATGTCGATGAGCGAAGCCGAACCAATGGTGCATGACGTTCTTAACGTGTTCATGTGCACCGGATTCACCCGTGATACGGGGCAGTATTTTATGAAATCCAGCCCTGTTCGCCCCGGTGACTATCTGGAGTTTTACTCTGAAATCAATTTGTTAGGCGCTTTGTCCGCCTGCCCTGGTGGCGATTGCGGCGCTGAACATTCCTCGGACGCTGCGGCATGTTATCCGTTAACGGTTGACGTGTTCGAAGGGCGTGCAAAACCGGCTTTGCGCAATGGATATGACCAAAGCCATGGGCGATAAGTCATTGGTAAATCAACAAAAAGATGATTCCAGCGCAATTTCTACCATTTCGGCGAAACTGCGCTCTCTCTCATCTGCGGGCAAGGATTCGCCGCGCAGCAGGTGGTCGGAAACAGTTAATATGGCCAGCGCACGCACCCCATGGCGGTGCGCCAGATTGTAAAGTTCGGCTGCCTCCATTTCGACGGCTAGAACGCCGTGGCGGGTCATGATTTCGTTCAGGTCGGGGCGTTCGTCATAGAACACATCAGCGGAGTAAATCCCTCCGACAAAAGGAGAAATTCCGCGTGCCTCTGCCGAAGCGGCCGCTGTGCGCAGCAGTTCGAAATCGGCGCAGGGAGCGAAATTCAGCTCGCGGAAAATGCCACGGGACGGGGTGCTGAGCGTGGTCGCTGTTTGGGCCAGAATGATGTCGCGCAGGTTAACCTTTTCCTGCATGGCACCGCAGGAGCCGATACGGATTAATGTCTTTGCCCCATAGTCGCGGATCAATTCATTGGCATAGATCGACAGCGACGGCATCCCCATGCCGGACCCCTGAATGGTCACACGGTGGCCACGCCACATGCCCGTGAAGCCCAGCATGCCTCTGGTTTCATTGACTAATTTCACATCTTTCAGAAAGGTTTCGGCGGCCCATTTGGCACGCAAAGGGTCGCCGGGCATCAACACGGTTTCGGCGATTTGGCCCGGTTCGGCGCTGATGTGAACGGTCATGGCGATCCCTTTCATGGGAAAAGTCGTTAGTTTCGTATGTTTCGTTAGAAACAGGGGGGCAAATCCATAGTTTTTTAACGTTGATACTTTAGAAACGGTGTCAGATGGGCAATGCGATCATACAACTGCCGGGCGGTGGCGTTGTTTTCTTGCGTCATCCAGTAAACCGATGGCGTGCCATTGGCATCGGCTGCGGCATAGACGCCTTCGATCAGGGCGCGCCCTACACCTTGCCCGCGCAGGGACGGGTCGGCGTATAGATCCTGAAGGTAGCACACGTCCTCCAGCCGCCAGTTGTGCGGGTGATAGATATAGTGAACAAGACCCACCAATGCGCCATCCATTTCGGCCACCAGCGCATTTTGCGAAGGGCGGGCGGCATCCAGTAGGCGGGCAAGGGTGGTTGTATAAACGTCCTCTGGAACCGAAGTTTCGTAAAACTCCAGATAGGCGGTCCAAAGTCTGCGCCAGTCCGGGGCATCGGATTGGGTAAGGGGCCGGATTGTCAGTGCCATTGTCTGCCTCGCAGCATGTTAAGTATTTATGGAACAATGAATGGATGGGCGCACAGCCGCAACCATTGGCTCTTTTTCTTGGAAAAAATACTCGAATCCAGGGTCGATGCCGGATGGCAGGTCGGGAAAGAGGGCGTGGCTGTCTTTAGGCGCCAACCCGCGCGAAGGCGCGGCATTATGAGAGGGAGGCCCCTTTTGGGGGCCTCTCCTTTGGATCAGTGGTGCGGGGGTGCTATTGCGCGGCGACTTCTTTTGGGTCCACCAAGGTCACGATGTCGAGCATGATGGTGTTCAGTTCGAAATCTTTCGGTGTGTAAACCCGCGCGATGCCCATTTCCAGCAGGCGTTTCGCATCATCATCCGGGATGATTCCGCCAACGATAACAGGGACATGCGACAGGTTCGCGGCGCGCATCCTCTCCATCAGTTCCTCCATCAATGGCATGTGGCTGCCCGACAGGATCGACAGGCCGACCACATGGGCGTCATCATTGATCGCGGCCTTAACGATTTCTTCGGGTGTCAGGCGTATACCTTCATAGGCGATATCCATGCCGCAGTCGCGTGCGCGGAATGCGATTTGTTCGGCCCCGTTGGAATGCCCGTCCAGCCCCGGTTTGCCGACCAGAAATTTCAGGCGGCGGCCCAGTTTGTCGCTGACCGTATCCACGGCCTCGCGGATGGTTTCCAGACCTGCGGTTTTATTGCTGACGGATTTGGATACGCCGGTGGGGCCACGGTATTCGCCGTGGACGGCGCGCATTTGTTGCGCCCATTCGCCGGTGGTCACGCCTGCCTTGGCGCAGGTGATCGAGGCGGGCATGACGTTGCGCCCTTCGGTTGCGTCGCTGCGCAACTGTGCCAATGCGGCCTGCACCGCCGCGTCATCGCGGCTGGCGCGCCATGCGTTCAGGCGTTCGATCTGTTCGGCCTCGACTGCGGGGTCGACGGTCATGATGCCGCCATCCTCGCCCATGAGGGGGGAGGGTTCTGCCTCGGTCCAGCGGTTCACGCCGACGACCACGGTTTCGTTGTTTTCGATCCGGTTCAGGCGTGCGGCGTTGGAATCGACCAGACGCGATTTCATATATTCGATCGAGGCCACGGCGCCGCCCATGCCGTCAAGACTGGCGAGTTCATGGCGCGCGCCCTCTTTCAGGGCTTCGACCTTTTTGTCGATGGCGGGGTTGCCGTCGAACAGGTCTTCGTATTCCAGCAGGTCGGTTTCATAGGCCATGATCTGTTGCATCCGCAGCGACCATTGCTGATCCCATGGGCGGGGCAGGCCCAGGGCCTCGTTCCACGCGGGCAGTTGCACGGCGCGGGCGCGGGCCTTTTTCGACAGGGTCACGGCCAGCATTTCGATCAGGATGCGGTAGACATTATTTTCGGGTTGCTGTTCGGTCAGGCCCAGCGAATTGACCTGCACACCATAGCGGAAGCGGCGGAATTTCGGATCCTCGACACCATAGCGGGTTTCAAGGATTTCATCCCAGAGGTCGACAAAGGCGCGCATTTTGCACATTTCGGTGACGAAGCGGATGCCCGCGTTCACAAAGAATGAAATACGGCCGCAGAGGGCGGGGAAATCTTCGGGTTTTACACGCGGGCGCAGTTCGTCCAGCACCGCGATGCCGGTGGCCAGCGCATAGGACAGTTCCTGTTCGGGTGTCGCGCCTGCCTCTTGCAGGTGATAGGAACAGACGTTCATCGGGTTCCATTTCGGCACGTTGGTGTAGCAATATTCGGCCACATCCGCGATCATTTTCAGCGAGGGCTGCGGCGGGCAGATATAGGTGCCGCGCGACAGGTATTCCTTGATCAGGTCGTTCTGCACGGTGCCTTGCAGTTTGGTGACATCCGCGCCCTGTTCCTGTGCGGCGGCGATATAGAGCGAGAGCAACCAGGGCGCAGTGGCGTTGATTGTCATCGAGGTGTTCATCTGTTCCAGCGGGATATTGTCGAACAGCGCGCGCATGTCGCCAAGGTGTCCGACGGGCACGCCGACCTTTCCGACCTCGCCCTTGGCCAGAATATGATCGCTGTCATATCCGGTTTGGGTGGGCAGATCGAAGGCCACGGACAGGCCGGTCTGCCCTTTGGACAGGTTAGAGCGGTATAGCGCATTCGAGGCGCTGGCCGTGGAGTGCCCCGCATAGGTGCGGAACAACCAGGGGCGGTCTTTTTTCACTTCGGTCGCGTCGCTCATGGCGGGCCTCCTGAATCAATCTGCGTTCGGGCAATAAAATTGCGTTAGGGCTGTGATAGCCGGAATTTCGTGTCCCCGTCAATTCGCCGCAATGCGGCATTGGTGCTAAGTTTGCCAGACGCAGCGTCGATTATTCGGGGGGCCGGGCGGTCCAGACCATTGTTGTGGCTGTCGAGAACCCGAAAAGCCAACGCAGCGGGCCGGTGTTGCTGTCGGCCAGCGCGACGAATCCCTGACGTTCATAAAGGGCGCGGGCGCGCGGGTTGGTGTCGATCACATCCAGTCGCAGATTGGACAGGTTGCGGGCGCGAGTTTCGTCCTTGACGGCGGACAGAAGGGCAGACCCGGCACCCATGCCGCGCGCCGCTTCATCCACGAAAATCCCGTCCATCAACAGGGTGTCCGGTTCCAGATCCCGTTCCAGCGGGGCCAGCAATAGCCCACGCCATAAGGCTCCGAACCAGCCATAGCAGGCGGCCAGTTCACGAAACCCGCCGCCGGCAAACCCGCCCTGGGCGGTTTTGAATCCGGCCAGCCCAAGCAATTCACCCTTTGCGTTGCGTGCGCACAGGCAAAAGGACGGGTCCAGCGTGGCGGTGAAAAATGCGCGCGCTTTGTCCGGTGGTGACATGATGCGCCCCAGTTTGCCCGCGAAGGCCTGCCAGAACAGGTTGCCCGCTTTGGCGCGTTCATCGGGCAGAAACCCGGGTAGTGGGTCAGTTTGAAATCTACCTCCACATAGCTTTGATTTGCGCCCAGCGCAGGCAGGCCCTATCTTAGCCCCATGACAGATAAACCCAAAAGACCCCGCGACGCCAACCAGCTTGCCAAGTTCATTGTGGACGTGGCGACAGGCGAGGAACCCGTGCATGAGCCTGACACGTCAGGGCAGCGCAAGGGTGGCTTAAAAGGCGGAAAGGCGAGAGCCGATAAACTCTCGCCAAAAGAACGAAGTGAGATAGCGAGAAAAGCGGCATCTACTCGCTGGAACGGCTGATATTAATTGATCAGCATCCTGAACGCTGCGATTTTCTTTTCTAGCATATCGAGACCTTCTGCGTCCAAAACGGCAGAAATCTTGATTTTTCCTTTGCCCGCATTCTGATAGTCTATGTCGTTAAGCGCAGTTTCGCTTGCTTCTGGGTGCGAAACCGCCTGCGCTGGCTCTTGGGGCTGTGACAGCATGGGTTCAACCTTAACTTCCGGTTCGCTTTCCCCAGATTCTAACGCTTCTTCCACGGCATTGTCGATGGGTTCCTTAGCGTATTCGCTGTCGATCACGCACTTGATAGTGGCGTCGTAGACCGTGAGAAACCTGCGGGCGGCCTCGGCCCCAAAGCCCATATCAAACTTCAATGAGCTTTCAGCTATGCTGTCTGACGGACGGTCTTTCCCCCACGTAGGCATGTCGCCATCGCCTAGGTAAAGGCCGCGAACCATAGTGGGCTTGAGTGCCGCCTCGGACTTGAGTTCCTCTCGAACCCCAGGCCGATCATCTTCTAGGATGCGTCGGCCTGTGCTGCTAATTTTTATGCGACGCTGGTCACCGCCTCCGCTCGTCTCAATTAGGCCAAACTGGCCCATCGCCGCCACGTAGCGCAGCAGAGAGCCACTCTTCGGCTTCATATCCCAAGCTTCTGCCGCGTCCGCCTGTCGAACTTCGTTCATCTTTGCCGCGCCATACAGCCTTTTCATCAAGTCGATGCACGTCTCTAAGTCGAGGTATGGGAAAGAGGGGCTTCGCTCGCGCTTTGAGTTGGTCGCGACAACATCGTCTTCTGGCATATAGCCCTCCTAACGCTGAACTCTCCCTTTATTATTGGATCGAGCCCCGCTAGGCAAGGCGTTAGTTTTAGCGGCAGACGCTAAAGGGTTGGCGTTAGCACTTGCGCGAAAGATGAATCGCGTTATTGTGCGGGTCATCGGGGATTCCCCCAGATGTAGTGAGGAAGTCATGAGCAGAAGAAGTTCGCCCCTGCGGAAGCACACCCGGATCGCCTGATCTGACCGTAGGGGAGAAACAAGAAAACCGGCCCAAAGGACCGGCTTTCGTGGTGGATGTCATCGGGGCGCGGCCCTGTCAGAAATCCAGCGTTGCACCTGCAATCTGGCACTTACCGCGCCCCTTTTCAAGGGAAACCACTCTAATAAGGAGATGGGGCATGAAGAAAAGTGTCTTCGTGAGCGCTTACGAGCGCGAACGTTTTGGCCGGATCGAGCATGTCTGCGCCCACTGGCGCAGCCGCTAACCCGTGCCGATTGAAACCCCGCCTCTGGACTATGCGATTGCGGTCCGAGGGGCTTACTGAAATCCCAACTAGGGTGACGGGAGGCCGTCACCCATTTTCTTTCAATCTGACCGACAATGCTTGACTGTAGGTCATTTTGAACCTATATTGGGGGTATGAGAAAGTTGGACACAAAAACCCGCACACTGATCCTCCGCCTTCTGGTTGAGGGCAACTCCATCCGGGCCACCTCGCGGATCGCTGATGTGTCCAAGAACACCGTCAACAAGTTACTGATCGACGCAGGCAAGGCTTGCGCCAAGTTTCACGATGAAAACGTGCGTAACGTCAATGCGTCAGTGATCCAGTGCGATGAAATCTGGTCATTCACCTATGCCAAGCAGAAGAACGTCAAGACTGCTACGGCGGCTCCAGAAGGCGCAGGCGACACATGGACGTGGACCGCTATCGACAGCGACAGCAAATTGATCGTGTCCTACATGGTTGGTGGTCGTGATAGCGAATATGCAATTGAGTTCATGGACGATCTGCGTGACCGCCTGTCTAACCGCGTTCAGCTAACCACAGACGGCCACAAGGCGTATCTGGAAGCTGTCGAGGGCGCTTTTGGTGGTGACGTGGACTATGCGCAGCTTATCAAGATTTACGGCGATATGGGCGGCAAAACAGCAGCCCGCAAATACTCGCCAGCCGAATGCACTGGCATCAAAAAGCGCACCGTCGAGGGCAACCCCGACAAGGCGCTTGTCAGCACGTCATATGTAGAGCGTCAAAACCTGACCATGCGGATGCACATGCGCCGATTCACCCGCCTGACCAACGGTTTCAGCAAGAAGGTTGAAAACCACATGCACGCGGTTGCGCTGCACTTCATGTATTACAACTTCGTCAAGGTCCACCAAACATTGAAAGTGACGCCTGCCATGGAAGCCGGTCTGACGGATCGCCTCTGGGATATTTCAGATCTGGTGGCCATCATCGACGCGAATGAAGAAGCGCCAAAGAAACGCGGTCCATACAAGAAACGAATTTCAAAGTGACCCACTACCGAAACCCGCGAGAGATAGATAGGGAAGGCTGTGTCATGTTAAAATAATGGGTGCGCCGCAGCGTATCGGCAAGAGGGGCGCGGGACGTGGCGTAATTTCTGCACCTGCGAGGTCATAAAATTACAAAATAGACATTGGTGGGATTGCTTTGTTGCGCGGCGGCCAATAGTTAAGGGGCAGAAAGGCCGCGATTCTGCGTTGCGGCGAAGGACAGGAACAGGAGACTGAACAATGTCGGCTGATTTTGCACAGTATGACGCACCGAAAAAAGACCTGTACGAGATCGGGGAAATGCCCCCGTTGGGTCACGTCCCGAAACAGATGTATGCATGGGCCATTCGCCGCGAGCGCCATGGCGAACCCGACACATCCTTTAAGCAGGAAGTCGTGGACACATGGCAGATCGACAGCCACGAAGTGCTGGTTCTGGTCATGGCCGCAGGCGTGAATTACAACGGTGTCTGGGCGGGTTTGGGTCAGCCCATCAGCCCCTTTGACGTGCATGGTGACCCCTATCACATCGCCGGTTCCGATGCCTCGGGCATTGTCTGGGCCGTGGGTGACAAGGTGAAAACCTGGAAGGTCGGCGACGAGGTTGTGATCCATTGTAATCAGGATGACGGCGACGACGAGGAATGCAACGGCGGCGACCCGATGTTCAGCCCGACCCAGCGTATTTGGGGTTATGAAACCGGCGACGGGTCGTTTTCGCAGTTCACCCGTGTGCAGGCGCAGCAATTGATGCCGCGTCCCAAGCATCTGACATGGGAGGAAAGCGCCTGTTACACCCTGACGCTGGCCACCGCGTATCGCATGCTGTTCGGTCACCATCCGCATGAGCTGAAGCCCGGGCAGAACGTTCTGGTTTGGGGTGCATCGGGCGGTTTGGGGTCTTATGCGATCCAGCTGGCCAACACTGCGGGTGCCAATGCGATCGGCGTGATTTCCGATGAATCCAAGCGCCAGTTCGTGATGGATCAGGGCGCCAAGGGCGTGATCAACCGCAAGGATTTCGATTGCTGGGGCCAGCTGCCCACGGTGAACAGCCCCGAATACAACGCCTGGCTGAAGGAAGCGCGCAAATTCGGCAAGGCGATCTGGGACATCACCGGCAAGGGTGTGAGCGTCGATATGGTGTTTGAACACCCCGGCGAGGCCACGTTCCCCGTGTCCACTTTGGTGGTGAAAAAGGGCGGGATCGTGGTGATCTGCGCGGGCACCAGCGGGTTCAACTGCACCTTTGATGTGCGTTATATGTGGATGCATCAGAAGCGTTTGCAGGGGTCGCATTTTGCCAACCTGAAACAGGCGGCATCGGCGAACCGTTTGATGATCGAGCGCCGTCTGGACCCCTGTATGTCGGAAGTGTTCAACTGGGCCGAAATCCCTGATGCGCATATGAAAATGCTGCGCAACGAACATAAGCCCGGCAACATGGCGGTGCTGGTGCAGGCCCCGACCACGGGTTTGCGCACCTTTGATGATGCGTTGGAAGCTGGCAAAGCCTAGGTTCGGTTTCCAACCCTCGCAAGAAGCGCCCCGCAGCCCACCTGCGGGGCGTTTTGCGTTTGTAATGTCGCGCCCCGTTGGTGGTGACCCAAAGGAGCGGCTGCGCCGCACAGGATTGACGCGGCAGCGCCGCGTGCCAAAGCCGATAGGCGACGTGTTTACGGATTGGTGATTTGCTGGGCGTAGATGTTACCGCATCGCGGGCCTGACAGCGGGGCGGGCGAATCACTTGGGGTTGCGGATCGGAGTTGTATTTTTGCCACGCGCTTTTGGTTTCAAATGCTTAGAAATAAGCGCCTCACTATTTCTGGGGAGTTAGTTTTCGTGAATTTCTTAAGAAAAGCGGTTCGTGCTATGCTTGTTTTAACTTTTCATTAACCACTCACGGATGAGGGTAGCCATGCAGAACGACTGGATTTTGGACGTACTCTCGGATCTTCGGGCATTTGCGCAGGCCAATGGCATGGCGCATTTGTCGGATCAGCTGGACACCACGCGATTGGTGGCTGCTTGCGAGCTTGCGTCTGCTAACGGGGGGGCACCGGCAGCGGTGCGCGTAGATGACGCCCAAGGTGGAGCGCATTTTAGAGGAGTTGGAGCGCGCTACAGCGCTTGACCAGCTACAGGGGCTGATCGAAGCCCTGCGCGACGAATTTCAAGTCGATCATATGGTGTATCATTGGGTTTCGGCCAAGGGTGAGCAATACGGCTGCGGCACCTATTCCGATGAATGGGTGCAGCGGTATATCGACCGTGATTACCTGCGGGTCGATCCGGTTATTCAGGGATGTTATCAGCGATTTCATCCGGTTAGCTGGAAGCGGCTGGATTGGTCGGGCAAGGCGGCGCGTGCGTTTCAGGTCGATGCGATCGAACACGGGGTGGGCAATCAGGGGTTTTCGATTCCGATCCGCGGCCCGAACGGGCAGTTTGCGCTGTTCACGCTAAGCCATCATTGTGATGACGATATATGGGATGCCTATTGCGAGGATCATCGCCGTGATTTGATCCTGATTGCGCATTATTTTAATCAAAAGGCGTTGGAGTTCGAGCCGGGGCGCACGCCCGAGGCGAATTCTGCCCTGTCCCCGCGAGAAGTGGACGCGATGACCCTGTTGGCGGTGGGATACAGCCGCGCACAGGTGGCTGAAACCCTGTCGATTTCGGAACATACCCTGCGGGTTTACATCGAAAGTGCGCGCCACAAATTGGGCGCGATGAACACCACCCACGCGGTGGCCCGTGCCATGGCGCGGGGTTTGATTGTGGTTTGAATTAACCATCTATTTACATTTGAGGCTGAAGTGCCGGGATGTTCTGCCCGCGCAACAGGCCGTTTTGCCTTGTTTTGTAGAGGGTCGATAAAAATGTTCACGTTTTACCCCACGTCATGCGGCCCAACGTGCGTTGCGGTTTACGGGCGTTAACCATCGGTGCCTAATATCGGTTGTATCAGTCAGGACGAGGATAAAGCTCTATGCTCAGATATGTTTACGGCGATCAGTTGTACCGCTTTGCAAAATTGCGTGACACGATGTTTGTGGATCGTGCCGATCAGTTCAAAACCCGATTGGGGTGGGAGGTGACGGTGGATGCGGCGGGCCATGAGCGCGACCAATATGATGAATTGAACCCGCTATATGTGATTTGGGAACAGGCCGATGGCAGCCACGGCGGGTCGATGCGGTTTTTGCCAACGACGGGCCGTTGCATGGTGAACGAACATTTTCTGGATATCACCGGCGGTGTGCGGATCGAAAGCCCCCGGATTTGGGAATGCACGCGGTTTTGCCTGTCGCGGGGGGTGGAAAGCCGGGTCGCGGCGGCGCTGATGCTTGCGGGTGGCGAGTTGATGCAGGCCTTTGATGTGGCGCATTTCGTGGGTGTGTTCGATGCGCGTATGGTGCGGATTTACCGCCGCATCGGATCAAGCCCGGATGTATTGGGGTCGTCGGGCAGCGGGCGCGACCAGATCAGCGTGGGATTGTGGGAGTTTTCGCAGGATTCCAAGGGGCGCGTGGCGCAGGCGGCGGGCATCAGCCCCGAATTGTCGCAGCTATGGTTTGACCGTTCGTTCGGCGGGGCGCGGGCCAAACTGGCGATGACGGGTTAGGCTGTATCGGGATAGGTTTGTTCAGGCCCACGCGGCATCTGGAACTGGCCGCGTGGGCAGGGTAGTGTCGCCCCATGACCCTGCCCACGCCCCCCGTTTATTCTGCCGATCAGGCCGACGCCCATGACCGGATCGCCGATGCGCTGCGCGTGGTTGGTGTGGATCTGGACAATGCCATCCTGACCCCGCCACAAGAGGGCAAGGGGCAGGTTCTGGCCGTGATGGGCAAGGCCGGATCGGGCAAGACCCTGCTGTTGGCGCAGCTGTATCATGCGTTGCAGGATGCGGGCGTTGATGTGGTTTCGGGCGATTGGGAGGGCAAGCGGCGCAAGGACAGGCGCACGCTGGCGATTCTGGCCCCCACCAACAAGGCGGCCAGCGTGCTGCGCAACCGGCGTGTGCCTGCGACCACGATCCATCGCATACTATATACCCCGGTTTACGACCCCGAATACGAACGTATCGCCGAATGGTTGGCGGGCAATGGTGACCGCCCCGATGTCGATGAGTTGGGCGATGAAAAAATCACTGATGCGGTGCTGGATCGGGCCTTTGCGTCGTATCAGATGCACGGGTCGATTCCTGCGGCCCTGGCTGCGGCAGGGTTGCGCGGCAGCGATTTCATCACCGGATGGAAGCGGCGCGACGACCCGCTGGACATCGGATTTGTCGACGAGGCCTCGATGCTGGACGACAAGCAATTTGATGACCTGCGCGAAATTTTTCCGACCCTGATCCTGTTTGGCGATCCGGCGCAGCTGGCCCCTGTGGGCCAGTCCGGCACTATGGTGTTTGACAAACTTCCTGCACCCGCGCGGCTGGAGCTAAGCCGGATTCACCGCCAAGAGGCAGGCAACCCCATTCTGGATCTGGCCCATGCGCTGGCCGACCCGCAGCTGCAATTCCACCAGTTCGAAACCATGGTGGAACAGGCGGCCAAACGCGACGAGCGGGTGCGATACGCCGAGCGGGTCGAGGTGGATTTGATGGCGCGCAGCCCCGTGCTGGTCTGGCGGAATGCGACGCGCATCCGGTTGATCAACGCCTTTCGCGGTGTGCATGGCGCACCAGAGGATGCCATGCTGCCCGGCGAGCCCATGATCTGTGATGGCATCGAACTGCCCGCAAAACACCGCAAGAAACGGCTGGATCTGGAGGCACGGGGCCTGATCAAGGGCGCGCAGGTGGTTTATCTGGGACCGGGGCGAAAACCGGGGTTTTCAAAGTTGTATGTGATGGGCGCCGAGGACCCGCAGGTCAGTGCCGCCTCGATCGTGAAAATTGAAAAACCCGATGAGGAAGAACCGTTTATCCCCTATGCGGCGCGGATGGGGGCGACGTTTTTGCACGGCGCGGCAGTGACGATCCACAAGGCGCAAGGCTCGCAATGGGAAGACGTGCAGGTCTTCGCGCCGGACCTGTATGTGGCGGCCAAAATGGGGCGCAGCGAGGCGGGGATACCGCTGTGGAAGCGACTGGCCTATGTGGCGATCACGCGGGCGGAAACGCGGCTGCACTGGGTCGTGCGGGCAATGCTGTCAAAGCCGAACGGGCCGCTGCGGGTGGATGATCTGAAACCTGCGCAGCCGCTACAACTGCAACCCCAGCAGGATGCGCAGGCGGATCAATTGGGCATGTTGTAACGATTGACAGACCCGGGGCATCCGTGGCGGGCTGCGTGTGCCATTGCCAGAGGGGCGGTTCCGCTATCTGACCCTGCCGGATTGCATCAAACGCTGCATTCCTTGAGCGTAAACTGCCCTAACATGCCGGTTTGCCAGCAAAAAAGGACAATCATGCCGCCAAGGCAGAGCTGTTAAGGGGAATTTATCAGAAGGATAATGGTGGAGCCTAGCGGGATCGAACCGCTGACCTCCTGCATGCCATGCAGGCGCTCTCCCAGCTGAGCTAAGGCCCC
>ERZ1699650.48-NODE-48-length-92268-cov-9.932808_pt1 | contig 92268 bp, 88 predicted proteins | sample MGYA00581512_ERZ1699650 | MGnify/ENA primary metagenome ERZ1699650 (study PRJEB42348, sample SAMEA6618698) | metagenome | isolation source: Polyester-degrading enrichment culture growing on monomer terephthalic acid, Te | collected 2019-05-17 ... | reverse complement strand
CAGCGAGGCGCGGATGGAGGGGGCAAACCTCAGCGAGGCGCGGATGGAGGGGGCAAACCTCAGCGAGGCGCGGATGGAGGGGGCATACCTCATCGGGGCGCGGATGGAGGGGGCAGACCTCTTCAAGGCGCGGATGGAGGGGGCAAACCTCAGCGAGGCGCGGATGGATTCGCATACCTACTTGACGGCAGCGCAGATTCAAACGGCTGCCGTCAGGGACGTAGATTGGCGGAACGCGTCTTGGGACCAAGAGCAGATCAATGCAATGTTCGGTGATGCCAGCGTGGAATTACCCGATCACATCACCCGCCCCGCCCATTGGCCTGATTGGAAACTGCCATTTAGCGGTGAAAACGGCTTCTACGCCCAATGGCGAAAATGGCGCGACGACCCTGACAATTTCCGCCCACCGGAAAACCCCGACAAACCCTAACCCCTCTTGAAACCCTGCCCCGCTCGGGCGACATAGGGTCAAACCATCAAAGGATGCGCATATGGCTTTGCCGGTCAGGGACCAGATGAAATATTGGGGCGTTGCGGCGGCGGTGTTTGTGCTGGCGCTGTGGTATCTGGGCGATGTGATCCTGCCTTTCGTGTTGGGCGGGGCGGTGGCCTATTTCCTTGATCCCGTGGCCGACCGGCTGGAACGCATGGGCGCGTCGCGCACCATGGCCACGGCCATCATCACCCTTGTGGCGCTGCTGCTGTTCGTCTTGGCCGCGCTGCTGGTCATTCCGACGCTGATCAACCAATCGGTGCAGTTGTTCGATACATTCCCCAAACTTTTCAACGACTTGCAAACGTTTCTGACCACGCAATTCCCCGACCTGCTCAATCAGGAATCCACCCTGTCGCAATCCCTGAAACAGGTCGGCGAAACCGTGCAATCCAAGGGGGGGGAACTGCTCTCGACCCTGTTGGCCTCGGCCTCGTCGATCATCAACGTGGTGATGTTGCTGGTGATCGTGCCGGTGGTGGCGTTTTATCTGCTCTATGATTGGGATAATATGGTGGCGCGGATTGATGATATGCTGCCGCGTGATCACGCGCCCACCATCCGCAAACTGGCGGCTGACATCGACAAAACGCTGGCGTCCTTTATCCGTGGCATGGGCACCGTCTGCCTGATCCTTGGCACCTATTACGCCATTGCGCTGATGGTGGTGGGGCTGAATTTCGGGCTGGTTGTGGGGGCGATTGCGGGGTTGATCACCTTTATTCCTTATGTCGGCGCGCTGGTCGGCGGGGCGCTGGCCATCGGGCTGGCGCTGTTCCAGTTCTGGGGCGATTGGGTGTCAATCGGGCTGGTGGCCGGGGTGTTCGCCCTTGGTCAGGTGATCGAAGGCAATATCCTGACCCCGAAACTGGTGGGCAATTCCGTGGGGCTGCACCCCGTCTGGCTGATCTTTGCCCTGTCGGTGTTTGGCACGCTGTTCGGCTTTGTCGGTATGCTGGTGGCCGTGCCCCTGGCCGCCGCGCTGGGGGTGATCGCCCGCTTTGCCATCGCCGGATACAAGGAAAGCCGCCTGTATAAAGGCGTTGATGCCACCGACGGCACGGATGACGCCGGCCAATGACACCACGCCAGTTGAATTTCGATCTGCCCGCCCGCGCGGCGCTGGGTCGCGAGGATTTCTATGTCTCGCCCGCCAATGCCATGGGTGTCGCCATGATAGAGGGATGGCACACATGGCCCGCGCGCAAACTGGTGCTGTCCGGCCCGGCGGGATCGGGCAAAACCCACCTTGTGCACGTCTGGGCGGCCTTGTCAGGCGCAACCATCATCAACGCCTGCGATCTGGAAACCGCCGATATTCCGGCGCTGGCCACCACCCCCGTCGCCATCGAGGACCTGCACGAAATCGCGGGCAACGGCCCCGCCGAACAGGCGCTGTTCCACTTGCACAATCTGGCCCTGGCCGAGGGGCAATCCCTGCTGTTCACCGCAGAAAAACCCGCCGCGCAATGGGGGCTGTCCCTGCCCGATCTGGCCAGCCGGATGCAGGGCACACAGGCCGCCACCATGGACCAACCCGACGATATGCTGCTGACCGCGCTGCTGGTCAAACTCTTTGCTGACCGCCAGTTGACCCCCACCACCGATACCGTGCCATACCTTGTCACCCATATGGTGCGCAGCTTTGATATGGCGCGCCGTCTGGTGGCCGAAATGGATGCGGCTGCGCTGTCGCAAAACCGGCCCCTGAACCGGAAACTGGCAGGGGATGTGCTGCGCCATCTGGATCAGCCCGATCTGCTGGACAATTCCGGCACCTAGGCGCAATATTGTCGCACGCCTGTTACACGCCAGACAGATAAGCCCCCCATGACAAACGCAGATTTCCTTTCCGCGCCGATGAACGCGCCCGCCGCCCTCCCCGATCTGGATATCACCGGACCGGGGCGTTTTTACAACCGTGAACTCAGTTGGCTGGGGTTCAACTGGCGCGTCCTCGAAGAGGCGCTGAACCCCCGCGTGCCCCTGCTGGAACGGCTGCGGTTCCTGTCGATTTCCGCCAATAATCTGGATGAATTCTATACCGTGCGGGTCGCGGGCCTGCGTGAACTGGCCCATGCGGGCAATACCACCCCCGCCGCCGACGGGCTGACCCCCGCCGAACAACTGAACCTGATCAACGAAGACGCCCGCGCCCTGATGGGCGTGCAACAAAGCAGCTTTAACACCCTTCGCACCCAGATGGAGGAGGAGAACATCTTCCTGCTGGACCGTGACGGGCTGTCCGATACCGACCGCGCCTTTCTGGGCGAACATTTCCTGTCCAACGTGTTTCCCGTGCTGTCGCCGCTGGCGGTTGATCCGGCGCATCCCTTCCCCTTTATCCCCAACACCGGCTTTGCCCTTGCCCTGCAACTGGAACGCAAAAAGGACCGCAAAGGGCTAAAGGCGCTGCTGCCGATCCCGCAACAGATCGACCGCTTTGTCGCCCTGCCCTCGGATGAGGGAACGCATCGCTTCCTCCCGCTCGAGGAACTGCTGCTCCTGCACCTCGACAGCCTGTTCCCCGGCTACAAGCTAAAAGGCCACTGTGCATTCCGCGTGCTGCGCGACAGCGATCTGGAGGTCGAGGACGAAGCCGAGGATCTGGTGCGCGAATTCGAAACCGCCCTGAAACGACGCCGCCGCGGCGAGGTGGTGCGGATGAAAATCACCGCCAACGCCCCCGATGAACTGCGCCATGTGGTGATGAGCGAACTGCACGTCACCCCCGACGAGGTGATCGAGGTCGACGGCATGATCGGCATCGCCGATGTCAAGGAACTGGTGCTGGACGAACGCCCTGATCTGCTCTGGCCGCATTTCACACCCCGCGTGCCCGAACGGGTGCAGGATCACGACGGCGATATGTTCGCCGCGATCCAGCAAAAAGACATGCTGCTGCACCACCCCTATGAAACCTTTGATATGGTGGTGCGTTTCCTGCAACAGGCGGCGCGCGATCCCGATGTGGTGGCGATCAAACAGACTCTCTATCGCACCTCGAAAAATTCACCCATCGTCGAGGCCCTGTGCGAAGCCGCCGAAGAGGGCAAATCCGTCACTGCCCTGGTCGAGCTGAAAGCCCGCTTTGACGAGGCCGCCAATATCCGCCAGTCCCGCCGGTTGGAACGCTCTGGCGCGCATGTGGTTTACGGTTTCATGGATTGGAAAACCCACGCCAAAATTTCCACCGTGGTGCGGCGCGAAGGCGACAGATTGGTGACCTATACCCACTATGGCACCGGCAATTACCACCCCATCACGGCGAAAATCTATACCGACCTCAGCTTCTTTACCTGCGATGCGGCGCTGGGGCGCGACGCGACCAAGGTGTTCAACTACCTGTCGGGCTATGCCTTGCCCGAAGCCCTTGAAAACCTTGCGATTTCGCCCCATTCCCTGAAACAGCGGATGCTGGATCTGATCATGGCCGAGGCCGAGCACGCCCGCGCCGGAAAACCCGCCGCGATCTGGGTGAAAATGAACTCGCTGATCGAACCCGACATGATTGATGCGCTATATGCCGCGTCACAGGCGGGGGTGCAGATTTCGCTGGTGATCCGTGGCATTTGCGGCATCCGTCCGGGCATCAAGGGCCTGTCGGAAAACATCCGCGTCAAATCCATCGTCGGGCGGTTTCTGGAACATTCGCGCATCGCCTGTTTTGGCAATGGCCACGGGCTGCCGCATAAAAAATCGCGGGTGTTCATTTCATCCGCCGACTGGATGGGCCGCAACCTGAACCGCCGCATTGAAACGCTGGTCGAAATCAACAATGCCACGGTCAAGGCGCAGATCACCGAACAGATCATGGCCGCCAATATGGCCGATGTCGCGCAAAGCTGGGTGATGAAACCCGACGGCCATTTCGACCGCGCCACATGGGACGAGGGTGCCTTCGCCTTTAACTGCCACCGGTTTTTCATGGAAAACCCCTCGCTTTCGGGGCGCGGGTCGGCGGGGGCATCGGATGTGCCAAAACTCACCCATACCGAGGATTGATGCGCAGGATGCCTCCGGCGGAGGTATTTCCGGAACAATGAAAGGCGGGGCGCCCTTGCTGCAACGCAAACTGCCCTTGCGGCAGCGCAGCGTGGTTTCGCCTTGCCCTGCCCGCCCCCCTGTCGCATCGTGACGCGCGCAAACGACACAAAGAATGTGACCATGACAGAGATTTCGCAACCGGCTGGCCAACAATGGGGCCCGTTCGGACGCCCGCTGTTCAATGATGCGTCCTCGCGTGCGCTGGCACGGGTTGGCGTTGTGGATGTTGGCTCCAACTCGGTGCGTTTGGTGGTGTTTGACGGGGCGGCCCGCAGCCCCGCCTATTTCTATAATGAAAAAATCATGTGCGGTCTGGGCGCGGGTCTGGGCCAGACCGGCCATTTGAACCCTGACGGGCGCAAACGCGCATTGGCCGCGATGATCCGGTTCAAGGCACTGGCCGATGGCATGGGCATTTCGCCCCTGACCGCTGTTGCCACCGCCGCCGTGCGCGAGGCCACGGATGGCGATGATTTCCGTCGTGATGTGCTGCGCGAGACCGGCATCCCCCTCTATGTGATCGACGGCGAGGAAGAGGCCCGCCTGTCCGCCCAAGGCGTGTTGCTAGGCTGGCCGGGATCCTACGGTTTGGTTTGCGATATTGGCGGGTCGTCGATGGAGCTGGCCGAAATCAACGGCGGCGAAGTTGGCAAACGCGTGACCTCGCCGCTCGGGCCGCTGAAGCTGCGCGACATCAAGGGCGGGCGCAAGGGCCGCCGCGCCCATATAAAACAGGTGATTGACGGGCTGTCGGACCAGATGGGCCCACAAAACAACCGGTTGTTTCTGGTCGGCGGATCGTGGCGCGCCATTGCCCGCATTGATATGGAACGGCGCGGTTACCCGCTGCATGTGCTGCATGAATACCGCATGACCTCCAAGGGAATTAACGCGACTATTGATTATATCCGCGCCCATGACGCCGATGAATTGCGCGCCCGCTGTGGCGTATCCTCGGCCCGGATGGCACTGGTGCCCTATGCGATGGATGTTTTGAAACAGATCATCAAAACATTCAAACCCCGCGATATTGCCGTGTCGTCCTATGGTATACGCGAGGGGCTGCTATACGAACAAATGCCCCAGCCCCTGCGCGACCGTGATCCGTTGATTGAGGCCTGCTATTTCGCCGAATCCAAGGATGCCCGTATTCCCGGTTTCGGGCGGCAATTGTTCGATTTCGTATTGCCGCTGTTCAAATCCCTGCCAAAGGACCGGTTGCGTTTGGTTAAATCCGCCTGCCTGTTGCATGATGTGTCATGGCGCGCCCATCCCGATTACCGTGCCGAAACCTGTTTTGACAATTCCACCCGTGCCAATATGGGCGGGCTGAAACATTCCGAGCGGGTGTTTTTGGGGCTGGCCCTGTTGCACCGCTATTCCAATTCCCGCGAAGGCACCCGTTTTCAGGATCTATATACCCTGCTGACCCCGCATGAGATTCACCAAGCCGAAGTCCTGGGCAAAGCCCTGCGTTTCGGCGCGATGCTTTGGCCGGAAAAGGGCATTCCCATGGGCGAAATCCGCTGGTTTCCAAAGAAAAAGCAGCTTGAATTGCGCCTGTCCCCCGATGGCATCCCCCTGTTTGGCGAAGTGGCCGAGGCAAGGTTCAAATCCCTCGCCTCGACCCTATCGGCCCAATACCGCGTGATCCATTTGCGCAAATGATCCGCTAAAGGATAAAATCATCCACCGTCAGCACCACGTTGTTTTCCATCAGAACCTCGCCATCCTTGCGCCCGTCACCGTCAATATCCAGCGTGATCCATGTGCGGTTATGCGCGTCATGGCGGTAATTCACCTCTGCCGCGCCAGTGTTGCTGAACCCGTTTAGCCCGATGAATGTGATCCCGCTGGCCATGGCCGACAGGTCAATCAAATCATCGCCCTGGGTGAAATCCTGCACCCGGTCCACCGTCGCGCCCAGCTCAAGAAAGGTAAAGGCAAACACATCCGCCCCCGCGCCCCCGACCATGCGGTCGGTGCCATGACCGCCGTCGATATAATCCGCGCCCGCGCCGCCAAACAGCCGGTCCGCACCGTTATGGCCGCGCAGGCTGTCATCGCCATGCCCGCCCATCAACAGATCATCGCCCGCATTGCCAAACAGCTGGTCATCCCCCGCATCGCCGCCCAGCCGGTCATTGCCCGAACCGCCGCGCAAAATATCATCGCCGCCGCCGCCGGAAACCGTGTCCGCGCCGGCACCGGCCACAATCATATTGCGCCCGCCATTGCCGGTGATGTTCAGGTTCAATTCATCCGCAACCAGATCAATATCCGCCGCGCCCAGCATGATATACTCCTCGACCCCGGAGATCGAAGCCAACCCGTCCAACATATACAACACATCATGCCCGTCGCCTGCATCCAAAACGGCATCACTTTGATCTATATAGAAAATATCATCAAAATCGCTGCCATCAATGCCGCCTTCGACCCGCCCGCCAATGCCACGATAGGTGGACCCATGCGCAAAAGAGACCTCACCGCCAATCAGGCCACGGTTCACGATTTCCATCGCTTCATTGCCTGTCGCGCCGTATTGGCCGACGTTGCCGGTGATGGTGCCGGTGTTCACCAGTTGCAGGTTGGCCTCGTATCGCACCGTGACCGACGCCATCGTGCCCGTGTTGATGATCGCCCCCGTGCCGCCACGTGCCGATACCTCGCCGGACACCGTGCCGCTGTTGCGAAACCCGAAATCCAGCGCGTCGATGGCAAAGGTAACAGCCCCCTCCACCATCCCCGCATTGGTGAAATCATTTGTTGCCATGTCGAAATAGGCCGCGCCGGCAAACGTGCCTTGATTGTTCACTTCCGCAATGGAGCCAACCCCACCCTGCAGGCTCAGCGCAGTGTATCGCCCCTCTAATGTGCCGGTATTCACGATGTTTACCACCTGCCCGTCCATATTGCGATCACTGGTGTAAACGGCCGAACTGTTGCCCCCTAAAATCTGGCCGGAATTGTGCAACACCAGATCACCGTCGATCACGCCCAGCCCGCTGCTGTTGCCATCAATCAACCCGCGATTGTCCACCGTGGTCGTGCCATGCACGCCATCCTCGTGCAGGATAATAACCCCCGCTCCATACTGCCAATTGGACCGGATCGTGCCCACATTCACCAGATCGAAACTTTGCACTTCGCTGCGGGCCACAATCGTCGCGTCATAATCGGTTTCGATCAACCCGTTGTTGCGGATGGTCGCATTCAGATCGCGCAGCACAATATTGGCCGCATCCAGCGAATGCACATGCCCGGTGCCGCGGATCAACAGATCAACACTGTCACCACCAACGGGGTCTTCACCTGTCCCCCAGCCCACCATAAAATTCCGGCCTGATTCCAGATGGCCCGCAATGTCGATAGCCGTGTTGCCAGAATCCCGATCAAGATAAAGCGCAACGCTTTCGGCGGTCAAATCTTCCCCACGCGCCAACACGATCTGGCTGTCCGCGTCAGGAGTTACTGAAAAAACTGTGCTTTGATCTAGATTGATTTGGGTCATGATCCACTCGGTAACCTTAATTGATTTCTCCCCGAACCTGCACAGATCACCCCCGCATGGCAACCCGTCAAAACGCCCCTAACCCGATCACAATTCAATCTCGCCCTGCTCCCCGACCTCGGGCAACAATGGCACCTTGCGGCGCAGTATCACATCGCCATTGGGCAGCATTTCAGGGGCATGATACTGCGAAATATCGCCCATCCTGCCCATCAAATCCACCATGGCAGGCCCCATTTCATCCACAAACCGGCGGATCATCGGCTCCATTTCTGCGGCCATGCCACGCAAATCATCCATCGCCGGTTCCATCTCGCGCATCAGCCCGCGCAACAACAGCCGCGCCCCCTCCTCCATCAGGTTCAGACCCTCCCCCTTATCTGGCACGGGGGCATCTTCGGCCCGCACCGGCAGGGCCAACAGGGCGATCACAGCAGCGTAAACAATATATCTCATACCCGTATCCTAGCCCGTTTTCCCCAAAATTTTAAGTCGGGAGTTCAATGTCCAATGTCACCGGATAATGGTCCGAGGCAGAAACCAGCGCATCGCGCAATTCCGGCACCGCCCAACAACGCGGGTCATCCATCGGGTGCCAGATCCGCCACGCGGGCGCCGTCGCCGCCAGTTCCGGCGACAACATGATGTAATCCAGCAAGGCCTGCAAAAACCGCTTTTGCGGCGCGATGTAAAACCGCGCCGTGCTGGGCAGCGCCGCGCCGGGGCGCAGGGTCAGCGCCTGCGCCGCATGCGGATCAAACAGGCGCGGCACGCCCCCCATCACAATCTCGACCGAAGAGCGCCCGAACAGATGTTCATATTCATCCAACCCCGGTCCATCGTTCAAATCGCCCATCACCATCAACGGCTCTTCTGCCGCCAGATGGTGTTCAATGCGCTGACGCAACCAGATCGCCTGCGCCAGTTGCTTGCGCCGGTTGGCAATGGCCAGCCGCATCACCGCATCGCGCCCATGCGCCCCATGCGGAGCCTTGGATTTCAAATGCGCCCCGATCATGCGAAACCGGAACCCCGTTGCCAGATGCCGCAACGCCAACTCCAGCGGCGGCTTGGAAAAACTGACCAAATCCTCGCTCGCATCAATATCCAGATCAATCCGGAACACCCCGTCAAACCGCGGCGCATCGGGCGACCCCTTCTTGCCCGTGCCCTCGCCCAGCGGATCATGGCGCGCCTCTAACACATCGGGATCATACAATAATGCAATTTCCTGCTGGGTGTGATTGCCAAACCCCACCACCGCCCGACTGGCGCGCAAATCAAACTGACGCGCAAAATTCTCCAGCGCAGTCACCGTGCTGCGCCGCCCGTTTTCATCCGGTGCCTCGATCACCATCACCGCATCCGCATCCAGCGCGGTAAACACAATGCCAAGGCCCGCAATCTGCTCGGCCCGCGTCACATCATGGCGCCCCGACCAGCCGCCATCCTCCAACAAATGCCCCGCATCATCGAACAGATTATTGAACCACTCGACGTTATAGGTGGCAATCCGCATCGCTTACGCTTTCATTGTTCCTAAAATACCTGAATCGGCCCGCGCATCTTCACGCCGCCGTGCCCGCCTGTCGCGCCGCATTGATTTCTTCCCAGGCGCGGTTGATATCAACCAGCCGTTTTTCCGCCATCTGCACCGCCTCGGCGGGCAGCCCGCGTGCAATCATCGCATCGGGATGGGTGTCGCGCACCAATTGCTTCCACATGCTGCGCACCTCCGCCAGCGTGGCCCCCTCGGACACGCCCAACACCGCATAGGGGTCAGGCGCGGCATCCGGCACAAACCGCGACCTCAACGCGCGAAACTCGCCCTCGCCCAGCCCGAAAATATCGGCGACACGGGATAAAAATGCATCCTCGGCGGGGTGGTATTCGCCATCCGCCAGCGCGATGTGAAACAGCCCCTCCATCACATCACACAGCCCGCCGCCGGGGCCCGGGCCAAACATCGCACTGATGCGCGCCGCGTAATCCTCGAACCCCGCAACATCCTGCCGCGCTAGGTTGAACAGGCGCGCCGCGCCTGCCTCGTCCGCCGCCGAAATCTGGAACACCTCGCGAAAGGCCGTAACCTCGTCACGGGTCACCAAGCCGTCGGCCTTGGCCATTTTCGCGCCCAATGCGATCACCGCAATGGTGAAACCCACAGACCGCTCCGGCGGGGTGCGCAGGCGGTCAAACACCTCACTCAGCCCCTCGCCAGCGCGCAGGGCCGAAAGGGCCTCGGTTATGCGGGTCCAGATCGACATAGGGCCACCATAACGTGAACGCGGCGCAGTGTCAGCGCGTCAATCCGGCATCCGGCGCAAAAACCCGCCCATCCGGCGGCAAAACGCATGAATTTTCTACGACAGCATCCGCTGCATCAGCACCAGATCCCACCATTGATCAAACTTGCGCCCGACCTGCGGCACCCGCGCCACCTCGGTGAAACCACAGGCCGCGTGAAAGGCCACGCCCTGCGCATTGCCGCCACTGACCCCCGCCATCATCACATGTGCGCCCGCCGCCGCGCCGTGATCGCAAATCGCATTCAACAGCGCACGCCCCAGACCCCGCCCCCGCGCAGGCGCGTCCAGAATAATCGTGTGTTCCATGCTATGGGCATAACCGTTGCCACCGCGAAACTGGTCATAACTGGCAAAACCTGCCACCACCCCGTCAACCTCGGCCACCAGAAACCCGCGCCCCTTGGCACGCCTGTCCTCCAACATCGCATGTAAATCATGCAACCCCTTGGGCTCACTGGAAAATGTCACCATGCTGTCGCGCACCATAGGTGCCCAAAACGCCATGATCCGCACCAGATCACGCGGCTCTGCGTCGCGGATCATACCAGCACCTTTTGCCCGCCGGCCCCGCCGGAAAACACCGCCCGCATCCCCGCCGCACCCTCGCGCAACATCACCCGCGCATCCGACAGAAGCGCGCCCAGATCACCGCGCCACATCCCCGCCTGCGGGTGGCTGATCTCCAGCCGCTCCAGCGCCAAACCGCAGGGCGTCAACCGCGCCAGCGCAGGCGTCGAAATCCACTGCAACAGCCCCGGCCAGGCCCCGCCCCATGGCATCTCTCCACTTTCCGAGGTCACCATCGCCCAGCGCAAATCCCCCCGCTCCAAGGTGATCGGCAAGCCCCAACCGCCCGGACCACGGCCCAACACATGCCCCAATTCATCCGTCGCACAAACCCAATGCGACAACCGCACCCCCGCCTGCCGCCCGTCCAACCCGAACCAACGGGCATAGTTCGGCGCGGGCGCATCGGGGTCCACCGCGATCACCTCCAGATACACCCCCTCCGCCAAGGCCAAAACCGCATTATGCGTGCCGAAAAACGCGTGCTTCCCGCCCGCCTGCATCGCCACACCCAGCGCCGCCTCCACATGGGCAACGCCATCCTCCAGCCGGTCACAACTGACAACGATGTGATCCAAATGCATCATTTTACGCCCCTCCCCAGTCTTGGGTATTGAAGCGCACGACCCCCGCCCCATCTTGACCCAAACATAAGCAAATCAATCAGGACAGGTAAATGCTGCTGCGCACAATCGACAAGTTTTTCAAACACGAAGCCGCCGGAGGCATCCTGTTGATGTTTTCCGCCGCAGCGGCGCTGATCATCGCCAATTCCTCGCTCTCGCCGCATTACCGCGCCATGCTCGACAGCTATTTCGCCGTCACCCTGAACGGGTCGGGCGTGGAAAAGCCGCTGATCCTCTGGATCAATGACGGGCTTATGGCGATCTTCTTCTTCCTCATCGGGCTGGAACTGAAACGCGAACTGCTCGAGGGCAAACTGAAAAACCCCTCCGATGTGATCCTGCCGGGGGCCGCCGCGATTGCAGGCATGATCGTGCCCGCGCTGGTGTTCTTGTTCTTCAACTTTAACGATCCCGAAACCGTCCACGGCTGGGCCATCCCGGCCGCCACCGATATCGCCTTTGCCCTTGGTATTCTGGCGCTGGTCGGCAGCCGCGCCCCCGCCTCGCTCAAGGTGTTCCTGCTGACGCTGGCCATTCTGGACGACCTTGGCGCGATCGTCATTATCGCGCTGTTCTATACCGCCGAATTGAAACTCGATTACCTGTTCCTTGCGCTGATCCCGCTGGGGCTGATGCTGTGGCGCAACCAACAGGGGCTGCACCGCGTCGCGCCCACACTGCTGCTCGGCGTCGTCCTCTGGGTGCTGGTGCTGAAATCGGGCGTCCACGCCACGCTGGCGGGTGTGATCACCGCGCTGATGATCCCGCTCAAGGACAAATGGGGCAAATCCCCGCTGCACGCGCTGGAACACGGGCTAACCCCTTATGTTTTATACGTTATCGTTCCGGTCTTTGCCTTTTCCAACGCCGGTGTTGTGCTGAAGGGGCTGACCCTGTCGGACCTGTTGCAACCCCTGCCCATCGGCATCGCTGCGGGCCTAGTGATCGGCAAACAACTCGGCGTGTTCGGGGCCACCTTCCTGCTGGTCAAAATGCGCCTCGCCCCGATGCCGGCGGGGGCAAACTGGATGCATATCTACGGTCTGGCCTGCCTTGCGGGCGTCGGTTTCACCATGTCGCTGTTCATCGGCGGGCTTAGCTATGACAGCGCATACCTGATGAACGAGGTCCGCCTCGGCGTGCTCTCCGGCTCCCTGATTTCGGCCATTCTGGGCTATGGCGTGCTGATCTATGCCTCGCGCAAAACCCACGAAACCCTGACCACAACAGAAACAAAACTGGCCGAATAAAATCGGCCAGCACAGACAATCTAGCTGAACAACGGGCGGGTGACACAATTTATAGTTGACACCCGCCCCCCACTCACTGTCAATTGCCTGCATTAACAAGTAGCTGCATTGCGATTTTCACAGACGGGCGCAGGCCCGCCTGACAATTGACACACCAGAGTTGGGAAAATTTCCATGAAATCCATTTTGCTAAAACGACTGACACAAACCTGCGCCGCAGCCGCGCTTTCGGTCCTGCCGCTTTTGCCCGCCAGCACCGCACAGGCCCAGGATGCCTACCTCGGAGAGGTAAAGCTGTTCGGCTTCAACTTCTGCCCCCGTGGCTATGCCCCAGCCGCCGGTCAACTGCTGCCAATCAGTAGCTATTCCGCGCTCTTCTCGCTTTATGGCACCTTTTATGGTGGTGACGGCCGGACCACATTCGGCCTGCCCGATCTGCGCGGCCGCGTGCCCATCGCACAGGGTCAGGGGCCGGGGCTGACAGATTACCAGATCGGCCATAAGGGCGGGGTGGAAACCGTCACCCTGAACAGCACACAAATGCCTTCGCACAACCACGCGCTGAACGCCACAAATTCCGCGGCCGACCAGAAACGCCCCAATGGCGATATCCTGGCATGGCCGGATGTCCAGATTGATGGCACCCCCCTGAATATTTACGGCAATGGCACACCCGAAGTGCCCATGCTTCCCTCCAGCATCGGCAATACGGGCGGTGGTCAGGCGCATGAAAACCGCATGCCCTACCAGACCATGAACTGGTGCGTCGCGCTTCAGGGCATTTTCCCCCCGCGCAGCTGACCTGCCACCAACCGATCACGACGACACAGGGCCACCCGACATGGGTGGCCCGATGCGGATCAAACGGCCTGTGCCCCGCGCCCCGCGCCACAGGCAACAGGCAACTTACGACAGGCAACTGGCGACGGAACAGTCCCCCCCTCGCGTTCAATACAGGCATCGCATCCGGAATGCGGTCAAATTTGAACCATCAAGGGTAACACCGATGACCAAAGCCCCAACCTATATCGCAGTCGCATTGTTTGGCGCCCTGTCGCTTGCCACTGGCGCCGCCATGGCCCAGCAACAACAACGCCCGCCACCACCCGATTCCGGCGCGATCGCCAAGGCGCTGAACCTCCCCGCGGATGCCGTGAAATCCTGTCTGGGTGACGGTCCGGCGCAGGGCAAACGCCCGGCCAAGGGCGAACACCCCGCCCCGCCTGATGCCGGAAAAATCGCCTCTTGCCTTGGGGGATCCGGCCATAAGGTCAGCACAAAATCGGTGGACAGCGCATTAAAATCAGCAGCGCCCGCACGGCGCTAAGCCAGCGCAATAACAACCCGATTGCCCGGTCTGACACCCGACCACGGCGTGCAACCGCACAGGGACAGGACAGTTCGGGCGTCAGGACAGTTCGGGCGTCGGGGCAGATCGGGCAAGGCAGGGTGGGCACGCCCGTCGCCAGACGGCGGGGCCAACCCGCCCCATCACGCCTCACGCTTGAATGCCCTAGGTCACCAATTGCCACAGCATCCATCCGGCTGCGGCAACCGTGGGGTAAAAACTGGCGGCAAAGCCGAACCCGCGCAGCGGCGGCGACAGGTGATAGCCCACCCAGAACAACAGCCGCGCCAGCGCGAATGCCACCCCCAGCACCAGCACCGTTCCCGCGCCCAGCAAAAACCCGGCCAAGGGCCAGATGCACAGGGCCAGCGCCAGTTGCTCCACCGTGTTGGTCAATACCTTTTGATCAATCAGTGCCGCGCCCGCAGGTGGCTGCCCGTCGATCAGACTGTCATCGAAAAACCGCCGCTGCGCCATGCGCGCAATCATCGCCATCAACACCAGTCCGGGCGCAAAAACCGCCCCCATCAATACCGGCTGTATCATGGCAATCGGCACCGCAATGCGGGCGCCGATCACCAGTGTCGCAACCGCCCAAACCACCCCGCCCAGCATACCGGCCAGAATGATCGGGCGTTTCATTACGCCCGCGCCTCGCGGATCAATCGCAGGATATCCTGCGCTGCATGGGGGATATTGGTGCCAGGGCCGAAAATCGCCTTTACCCCCGCCTTTTGCAGGAACTCATAATCCTGTTGCGGAATAACCCCGCCGCAGATCACGATAATATCGCCCGCATCCTTATCCTTCAGCGCCTTGATCAACTGCGGAGCCAGCGTTTTATGCCCCGCCGCCTGTGACGAAATCCCGACCACATGCACGTCGTTGTCCACCGCATCCTGCGCCGCCTCGTCCGGGGTCTGGAACAGCGGGCCAACATCCACGTCAAACCCGATATCGGCAAATGCGGTGGCGATCACCTTGGCGCCACGGTCATGGCCGTCCTGCCCCATCTTGACCACCAACATGCGCGGGCGCCGCCCCTCTTCCTCGGCGAAACCCTCTACCGATTTCTGGATCGCGGCGAACCCTTCGTCGCCCTCATAAGCGGCGCCATACACCCCTGCCAATGTCTTCACCTCTGCTCTGTGACGGCCAAATACGTTTTCCATCGCGGTGCTGATTTCGCCCACGGATGCGCGGGCGCGGCTCGCCTCGACTGCGGCTTCCAGAATGTTGCCACCTTCGCGGGCGCGGCGCTCCAACTCGGCCAACGCCGCGTCACATGCCGCCTGATCGCGGCTGGCGCGCATATCGGCCAAACGCTTGATCTGGCTTTCCCGCACCGCCACGTTGTCCACATCCAGAATGTCGATCGGGTCTTCTTTGTCCTTGCGGTATTTGTTGACGCCAACGATCACCTCGTCGCCCTTGTCGATCATCGCCTGACGGGTCGCCGCCGATTCCTCGATCCGCAGCTTGGGCATGCCGCTGGCCACAGCCTTGGTCATGCCGCCCATCTCCTCGACCTCCTCCATCAAGGCCCATGCATTTTCCGCCAACTCATGGGTCAGGGATTCCACATAATACGACCCCGCCAGCGGATCGACCACATTGGTCACGCCGGTTTCCTCTTGCAACACCAGCTGCGTGTTACGCGCAATGCGCGCCGAAAAATCGGTGGGCAGGGCGATGGCCTCGTCCAGCGCATTGGTGTGCAGCGACTGCGTGCCGCCCAACACCGCAGACATCGCCTCGTATGCGGTGCGGATCACGTTGTTATAAGGGTCCTGTTCCTGCAAACTCACGCCGGATGTCTGACAATGCGTGCGCAACATCTTGCTGCGCTCGTCCTTGGCACCAAATTCGGTCATGATCCGGTGCCACAGCATCCGCGCCGCCCGCAATTTAGCCGCCTCCATGAAAAAATTCATGCCAATGGCAAAAAAGAACGACAACCGCCCCGCAAATTTGTCCACATCCATGCCCGCAGCCATCGCCGCACGCACATATTCGCGACCATCGGCCAGCGTATAGGCCAGCTCCTGCACCAGGTTCGCGCCCGCCTCTTGCATGTGATACCCCGAAATCGAGATCGAGTTGAATTTCGGCATCTCGTTCGAGGTATATTCAATAATATCCGAAATGATCCGCATCGACGGCTCTGGCGGATAAATATAGGTGTTGCGCACCATGAATTCCTTCAGAATGTCATTCTGAATGGTGCCCGCCAGCAGGGATTTATCATGCCCCTGCTCTTCGCCCGCCACAATGAAACTGGCCAAAATCGGCACCACAGCACCGTTCATCGTCATCGAAACCGACACTTTGTCCAACGGGATACCGTCAAACAGAACCTTCATATCCTCGACTGAATCAATCGCCACACCGGCCTTGCCGACATCGCCCACAACCCGTTCGTGATCGCTGTCATATCCGCGGTGCGTCGCCAGATCGAACGCCACCGAAACGCCCTGCTGACCCGCGGCCAGATTGCGACGGTAAAACGCGTTGGATTCCTCGGCGGTGGAAAACCCCGCATATTGCCGGATCGTCCATGGACGCCCCGCATACATCGTCGCCTTGACCCCGCGCGTGAACGGACCAAAACCGGGAACCGACCCCATATGAGGCAGCCCGGCCACGTCTTCTTCGGTGTAAAGGGGCTGAACCTCGATCCCTTCCAGGGTCTTCCAGGTCAGATCCTCCAGCGGGCGCCCGCGCAATTCCTTGGTCGCAAGGCTACGCCACTCGTCCTTCTTGCTGGTCATCGTCTCGTCCTCTCTCTTGTGTGGCGATGCGCGGGGTTTCCCCGTCTTTCATCCGCCCGTTCTCTGTCATCAAATGCGCCAATCCGTCTGCACCGGCCGTCAGCCAGAACAGATCATCAGCATAGCTTTCGCGCAGCGCAGACACCTGCGATGCGTCGAATGGGTTATACCGCCCCTCGCCCAGGGGCAGCAGCGCCGGATCGCCACCGCGATCGGCAATAATACGTCGCAATTCAGCCAGTTGCGGGCCACGGTTCATCCAGACGCGGGCGGATTTCATCGGCCCCGCGATCCGGTCATTCACCATCAGTTCCAGCTTGCGCTCGGCCCGCCCGCCGAAAACCTCATAGGGCATGACCATGATCTGCGCCCCCGGCACGGCGCAGGCCAGATCGGTGATCACATCGCGCCAGCCGCGTTTTTGCACCACATATTCCGCCAACCGTGCCGCATCGGGCAATTTATGCCCGCGCCCCACGGCAAATGCCAATGCCGACGACCAAAACGCATCATAAGACCGGATGGACAGGCACACCCGCGTGATCCGCCCGTCAAATGCTTCGGCAAACCGTGCCATACGTTCGCCCGCACCGCGATACAGCGCCACATCGCGCACGCTTTGGCGCGGTGATCCCAGCATATTTTCATCGCTGACAATCAGTTCCTGCACCCCGTTGGCCTGCGCCCTTTCGCAATGCACACCGATGCGCCCCTTGGCCAGCCGCATCTGTTTTTGCGGGCGCAACCCGCCGGGCACCGGCACCACCCCCGTCAACACCCCGTTGCGGGTGCGCAGCGGGCCCCAAAATCCAACGCCTTCTTCTACCAGTGCCTGCGCATTTTCACGCATATAGAACTGAAAACTGGTCGACGCCGTGCGATGCGCCCCGATATGAAGAATTACGTCCATTGCCTGACACGCCCCTTGCGACGGCCCCGCAAAACAACGCGGGGCATTATTACCTGCCCCCATCATTGCCCCAAACCTCTGACCAAGGGATTAAACGCAACAAATTTACCACCTTGTCCGATAAACCCGTTCGCAATGCCGCCAATCGTCCCTATATCTACCTCAATAGGAGAGCAGATGATCCCGCACAAAGCCCTTGTTTTACTTGCGTTTCTGGCCACACCGCTGGTGGCGCAAACCCTGCCCGAACCAATGCCCGATTTGCCCATGGCAAACGGGGTTGAAGCGGATTTGAACGAATTTCTATGGATAAAACGGCCCATAGTTGTGTTTGCCGACAGCCCGCTGGACCCGCGTTTTGTCGAACAAATGCGGTTTCTGGCCGAAGAACCCGATGATTTGCTGCTGCGCGATGTGGTGATCCTGACCGATACCGACCCCGGTGCAAAATCCGCCCTGCGCCAGTCACAGCGCCCGCGCGGGTTCAATCTGGTGCTGATCGACAAGGACGGGCAGGTCAAACTGCGCAAACCCGCGCCATGGACCGTGCGCGAGATCACCCGCTCTATCGACAAATGGCCGACCCGACAGCAGGAAATCCGCGAAAGGCTGGGCAAGGAATAGCGGCTCATGTGTCGCCCCCTGCCACCACAATGAACCCGTGTTCGGGGTCCATCAGCACCAGCAGCGCGGCATCAGGGTCGAATACCATCACCGTGCGTGCTTCGCTCATGGCATAGTGCAGCGCGCTGATGGCGACCTCATCCATGCAGGCGCGCCCCTCCAATGCGCTGGCTTGCAGGGCCACGCCCATTGGTCGGTCCATGTTCATCAGTTCGACGAACCCTTTGTCGGGGCTTTGGCGGTCGTCGCGCACCGCGATCAGGCCGAATGTTTTCAGCCGCGCCAGCGCCTCGCCCACGCCGCCCGACAGGGGCAGCGCGGCCTTGATGTCATCAGTCTCCAATTCATAGACCGCGCCGGTGCAGGCCCGCGTCGAATTGAAAAATATCGCCTCGCCCGGTTCAAACCACTGCGCCACCAGCGCGTGCAAATCATCGGGCTTGTCGCGGTCACAGCCCGCGATTGCGGCCAGCCCCACGGCCATGACCCCCGCCAAAGCGGGCCGTCGCAGCATATGGAACCGGCCAGAAAACATGGGTTATTCGAACTCCATGATCACTTCGTCAACGGCCAGACTGTCGCCCGCCGCCGCGTTGATCTTGGACACCACGCCCTTGCGCTCGGCGCGCAGGATGTTTTCCATTTTCATCGCCTCGATGGTGCACAGGGCCTGCCCTTCCTGCACTTCGGCGCCCTCCTCTACGTCGATTTTGACCACCAGACCCGGCATCGGGCACAGCAACATTTTCGACGTATCCGGCGGCAGTTTCTCCGGCATCAGTTTCGCCAGCTCCGCCTGACGCGGGCTGCGCACATGCACCTTCAGGTCCGCCCCGCGGCTACGGATACGGAACCCGCCCGAGATTTTGCCGACCTTCAGCACAACCTTGTCGTCGCCCACCTGAACCACCGCCAACTGGTCGCCCGGTGTCCAGTCGCTGCTGACGCGCAGGGCGCTGTCGCCGAATTCCACGGTCGATCCGTCGTGATCGGCCTTTACCACCACGGGGTAATCATGCCCCTGCACCGACACCACCCAATCCGCGCCAACGCGGCGTTCGTGGTTGTCCATCCGGCCCGACACGCGGGTGCGGCGAATTTCGGCCACGCGGTGCATCGCGGCGCAGGCGGCGGCGATCTTCTTCAAGGATGCTTCGGGCAGCTCAACCCCTTGGAAACCCTCGGGATACTCTTCCTCGATGAATGCAGTCGTCATCTCCCCCGAGGTGAATTTTTCATGGTCCATCACCGCCGACAGGAACGGCAGGTTGTGGCCAATCCCCTCTACCTCGAACGAATCCAGCGCCACGCGCATCTCCTCGATCGCGGCGGCGCGGGTCGGCGCCCATGTGCACAGTTTCGCGATCATCGGGTCGTAATACATGCTGATCTCGCCGCCCTCATAGACGCCGGTGTCATTGCGCACCACATGGCTGTCCAGCGCCACCTCGGCAGGCGGGCGATAGCGCGACAACCGGCCAATCGACGGCAGGAACCCGCGATAGGGATCCTCGGCATACAGGCGGTTTTCAATCGCCCAGCCATTGATACCAATGTCAGACTGCTCCATCGCCAGCTTTTCACCCCATGCCACGCGGATCATCTGTTCGACCAGATCAATGCCGGTGATCATCTCGGTTACAGGGTGTTCCACCTGCAAACGGGTGTTCATTTCCAGAAAATAGAAATTGCGATCCCCGTCGACGATGAATTCCACCGTGCCTGCGCTGCAATAATCCACCGCCTGGGCCAGCGCGACCGACTGCTCGCCCATGGCCTTGCGCGTTGCCTCGTCCAGGAACGGGCTGGGCGCTTCCTCCACAACCTTCTGGTTGCGGCGCTGGATCGAACATTCCCGCTCGTTCAGATACAAAACCTTGCCGTGCTTGTCGCCCAAGACCTGAATTTCGATATGGCGCGGCTGCGTCACGAATTTTTCAATGAAAATCCGGTCATCGCCAAATGAATTCGCCGCCTCGTTCTTGGACGATTGAAACCCCTCGCGGGCCTCCTGGTCGTTCCACGCGATGCGCATCCCCTTGCCGCCGCCACCAGCCGATGCCTTGATCATCACCGGATAGCCGACCTCGTTGGAAATCTTGACCGCATCATCGGCGTCCTCGATCAAACCCATGTAACCGGGCACCGTGGAAACGCCTGCCTCCTGCGCCAGCTTCTTACTGGTGATCTTGTCGCCCATCGCCTCGATTGCCGATGCGGGCGGGCCGATGAATGCCACGCCAGCGGCTTCCAATGCTTCGGCGAACAGCTTGTTTTCAGACAGAAAACCATAACCCGGATGCACCGCCTCGGCGCCGGTCTGCTTGATCGCATCCATGATCTTGTCGATCACGATATAGGACTGGTTCGCCTGCGGCGGGCCGATATGCACCGCCTCGTCGGCCATCTGCACATGCAGCGCGTTCTTGTCGGCATCCGAATAAACCGCAACGGTCTTGATACCCATTTTCTGGGCCGATTTGATAACGCGGCAGGCGATCTCGCCCCGGTTCGCAATCAGGATCTTTTTGAACATTCTCCGTCCCTTCAGGTTCTTTGCCCGGCGGTGGCCCGCTGGGTCTTGGCTATGGTCATAACGTGAAAAAGACCGCCACAGCCATTGGCCGCAGCAGTCCCTGTTTCGATCTTGAATTGGCTGGACCGCGTGGTCAGACCACGCGGAAATGACGCATCAACAGCGCGTCGGGTATTGCTTGCAATAGGCGACATTGGCCGCCGCACCGACCAGCGCACCGGCGGCAATGTTGCCGTCCAGCACCACGGCTGTGGCCGCGCCTGCGCCCGCACCCAATACGCCCTGCTCGGCGAATGAATCGCCACAGGCCGACAATCCGCCCGCCGCCAATACTGCAATGATTGTGGTTTTGATCCGCATGGTTTTTCCCTCATCTGCCCGGTTGTTCCGGCTGTCCCAGAACAACCCTTAACCACGACAAAAGGTTCCGCAACCCGCAGGGGGCGCAAGGCCGCAACATCGGCAAACCCTTGCCGATAAACGAAAAAATCACGAATGATCGAAAAAACGGGCGGCGAACCCAGGGGAAGGTCCAGCCGCCCGATAGGGGAAGGGTAACGGATCGGATGAACCGTCCCGACGCGGGCAGCCCGCGCCATCGTTACTGATTCATCACTGCCCGCAACCCGCCCGCAGGCCAAGCGACGCGCGCCCGAACAGCGGTTTTGGGCGGCGGACCGCCCAATCACGGGTTGCACGGGCAAAATCATGCCGATTTCCCCATATACGAGCCGTCGAATGCCTCGGGAAAACTGGCGCGTGCGATCTTCTCGTTGATCACCAGCAGTGCCTCATAGCTGGCAGGGTCAAACGGGTCCTCGGCGGCCACCACCTCGCGGCCGAACAGCCAGTTCAAACGCCCGGCGTCCAGATTGCCACGCTCGAACGGATGCGGGCCGAAATTTTCCCACAGCGCCGCCATGAACCACAGATCGGCGCGCTTGTCGGGGGCGCGGCGGTCGCGATACCGCTCGCGCAGGGCCAGCGGCGTGATCCCCTTGGGGTTGGGCCGCCGGATGACAAATTGAAAATCAGTGCCGGGCAAACGCCCGGGAAAACCGCGATGCTTCAGCATGGCGCCCCCATTCTGGCCGAAACGGCGCACATGCCCGTCCGGCGGATAGTAACCTGTTGATATAAAGGGGAATATGCCCGTTTCGCCGCCGCCGGTGGCTGGCGCATACCGGGCGCGCACCTGCCCCGCGTTGCGGGCATCAGGGCGGGGGTCGGAACGGGCGCGAACGCCCGCCCCGCTGAAATCTTACTTGTATTTTCCGGTATAGACCGGCTCGACCGAAATCGGCTCGGGCTGGACCACAACGTATTCTTCTTCTGCTGGCTGCGAACAAGCTGCCGCAACGGCAACCAGGCCAAGCGCCATGACGAGTTTGATGCTCTTGGACATAAATGTCTCCTGTCTCTTGTTAACGGCAGGTTCGGGTATTCCTCCCCTTCCTGCCACGGGTTTGCGGTCGCAACCGAAACGGCGCAACCATGGCCAAATATACCAGAACCCTCGGGCGAAATATATGCGGGCCACGCGCAATCGCGGCGCTGTGGCGGCAAAGCCTCAAATCCCGCCCCGTGGCAGGAACGCCCCGCAACATATTGTGTATCCATCAAAAAGCCTCCCAGATGCAGGAGCCGCTTTCAACGCGGTAAGCCTCGAAAAACTGCACAACATCAGGGTCGTTGGCCCCGAATTCCAGCTCGGCGGACGAAAGCGAGATCACGATTTGCTGCACCGCTTCGCCTGCATCCACCAGCATCGGCAGGGCAAACATGGCGCATAGATGCCCGAAATCGCCCTCGACAGCGGCGAAATCCACCCCCTGCGCCAGCGCCGGCGCGACGAACCGGAACCGCGCCCAGCGTGCGCCGGTGTCCTGCTCTTCGATGAACAGATCGAACAGGCGCACATCGGCCCCCGATGGCACCTGAACCGCGTCCGCCCCTGCGCCCGCCTGCGCCATCAATCCCCACAGCATCAGGGCCGCCGCCATCACTTTACGCATCACAGCCCCTCTCGCGGGGTGCATTCCCCCGCATCATCCACATCAAAGGCGCGCGAATCCGCAAACCGCCCCACTGCGCCCGCCGTGGGCGGGGCGACCATGCGCACCACCACGCCGCCCGCGGCATCGTCGATCATTCCCGCCAACACCGCGCTGGCGGGCAGGTCGCCATCCAGAATGTCGCGCATCAGATGGCTGCACAATCCGCGCGCCGCGCTGCGGTCCTCGATCGGGGCCACCAGCCCCGCCACCGGCGCAACGGTCAGCGCAACGGCATCCGCAGGCACCACTGCCTTGTTGCTCAATCCGCGAAATTCCCAGGCGGCAAATGCCCCGCCCAGCGCCGGATAAACCACCTCGCGGCTGTCCTCGACACAGGCACCGTCACGCACAGCAACCGGCAAGGGCGCAGGCAGAAACCGCGTGCCATCGTCCTGTTCCACATTCAGCGACACACGATACACATCGCCCCGCGCCACGCCCTCGGGCGCATCGGGCAACCGTTCCAGAACACCCCCGCAAAACGCCTGCATCAGCTCGGCTATGCTGCCATTGACTGTGCGCTGCACATTTTTCGGCGCAACCACGCCCGAAACCCGCCACGGCCCATCATTTTGCACCCAATACGCGTCTTTTAATATCCAGGAACCGCCCATCGCCGAAAACGAAGCCCCGGCATCGCGCGTTTCCACCACGCGCCAGGCGCCAACCCCGACCGCTGCCGCCAGAACAACCGCCGAAATGATCCAACCGCCCCGCGTCATGCCGTTACATCCCCAACCGCAGCCCAGCGCGCCCAACGCGCGCGGCGCACAGGGCAATCCATCACCCCGGCCACGGCCTCCTCTGCCGCGCCGCGATCAAACCGCCCCGCCACAGCGCCGCCCGCCGTCACGCGCAACCCCGCACCATCACGCACCACCTCGACCACAGGGGCGAACCCGCGCAAATCCCGCAATGCCCGCCACATGTCCTGACGCAACTGGCGCGCCAACCGCGCCCGCCCCATCACCGGCAATTCCCGCACCACTGCAAAATCAAACCGCGCCGGCCACAACCGCGACAAAACATAGCGGTCCGCACAGCATTCCTCATGCCACACGCGCCCCCGACGCCCTGTTTTGCGATAACCGGCCATGCCCCGCCCCGACTTCGTTGTTGCGTAAATACTCTACGAGGGGCCGGGGATGTAACACCCCCGACGCCACCCCGACAACACCCCTACAAAGGAATGTTATCGTGTTTTTTCCACGGGTTGGTTAGCTTCTTATTGCGCAACGAAGCAAAAGCACGCCCCACCCGCTTGCGCGTCGAACGCGGCTGGATCACCTCGTCGATAAACCCGCGCTCGGCCGCCACAAACGGATTGGCAAACCGCGCCTCGTAATCCGCCGCATGCTGGGCAATCTTTTCTGCATCCCCCAGATCGGCACGGTGGATAATCTCGGTCGCACCCTTGGCCCCCATCACCGCAATCTCGGCCGTGGGCCAGGCATAGTTGAAATCGCCGCGCAAATGCTTGGAGGCCATCACGTCATATGCGCCCCCATAGGCCTTGCGCGTGATCACAGTCACCTTGGGCACAGTGGCCTCGCCATAAGCAAACAACAGCTTGGCACCATGTTTGATCACGCCACCATATTCCTGCCCCGTGCCGGGCAAAAACCCGGGCACATCGACCAAGGTCAGGATCGGAATTTCAAAGGCATCGCAGAACCGCACAAACCGCGCCGCCTTGCGGCTGGAATCAATATCCAGACAGCCCGCCAAAACCATCGGCTGGTTCGCCACCACGCCCACGGTCTGACCCTCCAGACGAATGAAACCGGTGATGATGTTCTTGGCAAAATCTTCCTGAATTTCGTAAAAATCCGCCTCATCCGCGATCTTCAGGATCAACTCCTTCATATCATAAGGCGTGTTGGCATTGTCAGGGATCAGCGTGTCCAGACTGGTTTCGACCCGCCCCGGTTCATCAAAGAACGGGCGCACGGGGGCCTTGTCACGGTTGTTCAACGGCAGGAAATCAACCAGCCGACGCACCTCGGCCATGGCCTCCACATCATTTTCAAACGCACCATCCGCCACGGATGATTTGCGCGTGTGCGTCGATGCACCGCCCAATTCCTCGGCGGTCACCACCTCGTTGGTCACCGTTTTCACCACATCGGGGCCGGTCACGAACATATATGACGAATCCCTTACCATAAAGATAAAGTCGGTCATCGCAGGGCTGTAGACCGCGCCGCCCGCGCATGGCCCCATGATCACTGAAATCTGCGGAACCACACCCGACGCCATGATGTTGCGCTGGAACACCTCGGCGTAACCGGCCAATGACGCCACACCCTCTTGAATCCGCGCCCCGCCGGAATCATTCAACCCGATCACAGGCGCGCCATTCTGAATCGCCATATCCATGATCTTGCAAATCTTTTGCGCATGGGTTTCCGACAAAGACCCGCCAAACACCGTGAAATCCTGGCTGAACACATAAACCATCCGGCCATTGATGGTGCCCCAGCCGGTGACAACACCGTCACCATAGGGGCGCGATTTTTCCATCCCGAAATCGGTGCAACGATGCGCGACGAACATGTCGAACTCTTCGAAACTGTCCTCGTCCAGCAACAGCTCGATCCGCTCGCGTGCGGTCAGCTTGCCCTTGGCGTGCTGCGCATCAATGCGCTTTTGCCCGCCGCCTTCGCGTGCCGCCTCGCGGCGCTCTGCCAATTCTCCAAGGATATCTTTCATCACACTTCCCCATCTGTTTCTCAAACCTATAGGCACTTCCGCTGACCACTCAAAGCAGAATCCCGCAAATTTGCAAATTGTTGGCAAGCAAACCCTCGCGAAATGCAAAATAGCAAACTCCGCTAGGTTTCACAGCATAGCATCTGGACAGCCCCCGTGCTCCGCCCTACTCATTCACACATGAACGAATTCCCCCCGTCCCGCTATCTGGACAACAAAACCCCGCCCCATATCTCCACCCTGATCCTGCTTGCCGGGATTTCGGCGCTGGCCATGAATATATTCCTGCCATCCCTGCCGGGCATGGCCGAACATTTCGACACCGAATACCGGCTGATGCAGCTGTCGGTCGCCATCTATCTGGGTATGAATGCGGTGCTGCAAATCCTGATCGGGCCGGTTTCGGATAAATACGGGCGCCGCCGCGTGGTGCTGATTTCGCTTGTCATATTCCTGCTGGCCACAATTGGCTGCCTGCTCGCGACCAATGCCGCCATGTTTCTGTTTTTCCGCATGATGCAGGCCTCGGTCGCGGTGGCCATGGTGCTGTCCCGCGCCGTGGTGCGCGACATCACAACACAGGACCGCGCCGCCTCGATGATCGGCTATGTCACCATGGGCATGGCCGTGGTGCCAATGATCGGCCCCGCCATCGGCGGCTATCTGGAATCCGCATTCGGATGGAAGGCCTCCTTCCTCATGCTCTTTGCCGCCGGCCTGTTCGTTCTGTTCATCGCCTGGCGCGACATGGGTGAAACCAAACCACCCTCCGATATCTCGCTGGCGGACCAGTTTCGCGAATACCCCGAACTGCTGACCGCGCCGCGCTTCTGGGGCTACTGCCTTGCCTCCGCCTTTGGCTCGGGCGCATTCTTTGCCTATCTTGGTGGCGCGCCCTATGTCGGCTCTGTGGTCTTTTCCCTCCCCCCCGATCAATTGGGGCTGTTTTTCGCCGCACCCTCGCTTGGCTATTTCCTCGGCAACTGGATCACGGGTGCCTATTCATCGCGCATAGGTGTTAACAAAATGGTGCTGGTGGGTGCGTCGCTCTGTGCCTTTGGCATGGCCCTGTCGCTGCTGATGTCCCTGACCGATCATTCCTCGCCCTATGCCTTCTTCGGCTTCATGTCCTTTGTCGGGCTTGGCAATGGCATGACCATTTCCAACGCCACAGCGGGCATGTTGTCTGTGCGCCCGAAACTGGCGGGCACGGCATCGGGGCTGGGTTCGGCCATCATGATCGGCGGCGGCGCGGGGCTGTCGGCACTGGCCGGGGCGCTGCTGGTGCCGGGGCGCGGCGAATACCCGCTGATCTGGATCATGCTCATCACCTCATTGCTGTCGATCGCCTCCATCCTGTTTGTGATCCGTCGCGAAAAACGGCTCGGCCTTGCCTGATCAAAACCGGGCCTGAACCTGCCAAAAACCTGCTCAACGCAGGGGCAATGCGCTTTCACAGATTTACCCCCCTTGAATCATATGATTCATACGATTCGGTTAACCGATCATATGTTTTGTCGCGGCCGCGCCCGAATGCCCCCTTTGCACCTGCTAACCCCACCTTGCAAATCCGCAAATTTTTGCGGATGATAGCGGCGCAAACTGTCAGGAGTCCCCGATGGCCACCCAGAAACTTTACGCAGGTGCCAAACTGCGCGAAACCCGCCAACGCCTTGGCCTGACACAAAAAGATTTCGCCGCAAAACTCGGCGTCTCCCTGCCCTATCTCAACCAGATGGAAAACAACAACCGCCCGGTTTCCACCACCGTGGTTCTGGCCTTGGCGCAGGAATTTGGCTTTGATGTCACAGAGTTATCGACCGGCGACAGCGAACGCCTTGTCTCTGACATGCGCGAGGCAATGGCCGACCCGATCTTCGCCGAGGCCTCGCCGCCGCTCGCCGATCTGCGCCTTACCGCCTCCAACGCACCTGCCCTCGCCCGCGCTTTTCTGGACCTGCACCGCGCCTACCGCCAGACCCATGAACGCCTCGCCTCCCTGGACGAGGCATTGGGCCGCGAGGATGCCCAGATGCGCCCCTCGCCATGGGACGAGGTGCGCGATTTTTTCCACTACTGCGACAACTACCTTGATGCCGTGGATCGCGCCGCCGAACACTTTGCCAATCAGGCGCAAAACGGTATCCGCCCCCATGTCACCAAAGCCCTGCAAGCCATTGGAATCACCATAAATTTCTCCGACACGGATCAGTTGCGCCGCTATAATCCGGCCACGAAATCACTCGAAATTTCCTCCCGTGCGGCTCCCGAAACCCAATCGTTCCAGTTGCTGTTACAGCTCGCATTGTTGCGTCAGGATGCCCTCCTCGAGGCCACATTGGACCTCGCCCGCTTCCAATCCGAAGAGGCCCGCGCGATTGCCAAAATAGGTCTGGCAAACTACTTCGCAGGGGCCGCTTTGATGCCCTATTCCGCCTTCCATCAGGCAGCGCAAGACACCCGGCACGACCTCGAACGCCTTGCCTATCTGTTCGGCGCCAGCATCGAGCAGGTGGCCCACCGCCTGTCCACCCTGCAACGCCCGGGAAGCAAGGGCGTGCCGTTCTTTTTCGTGCGCGTCGATCAGGCCGGAACCATCACCAAACGCCACTCCGCCACGCGGTTGCAATTCGCCCGTTTCGGCGGCGCCTGCCCACTGTGGAATGTCCACCAAGCCTTTGAAACGCCAGTCAGATTTTTGCGCCAACTGGCCGAAACACCCGATGGCGTGCGCTATATTTCCCTTGCCCGCGACGTGTCCAAACCGGGGGGAAGTTTCGGCGCACGCACCCGCCGTTTCGCGATTTCCATAGGCTGCGAGGTCCGCCACGCTGACCAGCTCGTCTATGCCGATGATCTGGATCTGAACAACCCGCAGGCCTATGAACCCATCGGCATTTCCTGCCGCATTTGCGAACGCACGGATTGCCACCAACGCTCCGTTCCCCCGCTGGAACGCCGCCTGACCATCGACACCGACGAACGCGGCGTGCTGCCCTATCGCGTCGGGTAACCCCGCCCGCGCCAAGCACGCGGCAGCGCGACATGCCGACGGCGGCTTGCCGCCCGAGGCAGATCGCAACCCCCTCGAACAAAACCAAAAAAGGCCGCACCCTTCGGCACGGCCCCTGCTTCAACGCCTGGCGCAAACCTCAGACAGTCGCGGTCAACAGCTTATACAACTCGTCCTTCAACGCAGCACGTTTCTTGCGCAAATCACCCTCTGCCAGCCCGTCCATCGGCTCCACATTGGTTTCCGCCCGATGCACGGCGCGGTTCACCTCGTGATACTCTTCCGCCAGTTTGGCAAAATGCGCGTCATTCGTTTTCAGCTCGGTGATTTGGGCCGAAAACTCGGGGAATTCTTCGTGAATCTCATGCGGTGTGTTGGACATGCGCGTCGCTCCTTTTTGTTGGTTCGACTTACCTTAGAAACCGCTGCGCTGCGCGGCTTTGATACGGATCAACTCATTCCATTTCCGCACCATATTCCAGAATGACCGGCACAATCACCTCTTCCTCATCCGTCAAATGCCGGTTCAGGAAACGGTGGAACCCCTCCTGCACCTGCAACAACGCGCCTGTCTGATCCTTTGCCGTCTGCCCCTGCGACAGCGGCGTCAGCACCGCGTTCGTGGCCTCGGCCAGATTGTGCATATGTTCATCCAAGGCATGATGGTCCATGTCCAACATGTCGAACGCCTTGATCAGGCGCTTATCAAATGCTTGAAACTTGGGGAAATAATGCGAATCCTCGATTGAATGATGCCCGTGCAATTCGTTCAACATAAAACCGGTATAGCGCGACAATTCCGGCCCGAAACGTGGCTGCTGCGGATCATCCAGATAGGATTGCGAGGCCTGCGTGATTTTTTCCAACACCTGCCGGAACATCAAATGCCGCTCTAACCAGAACGCCGTCAGCTGGTTAAAATTCGCATGCCCGCGCCATTCTTCGCGCGGGTATAAATCGGCCAGAACACGCAGATGCTCGGGCAGGCCTAGGCGGGTATCTATTGACAGGTCATCCATCATGCAAACCTAGCAGGTTCCACGCCCCGCGCCATGCCCCGCCGCGCACATCCGATATGCAGCGGCGCACCGATCAGCGCCGTGCGCGCCGCCAACCTGCCTGCACCGCCTCGGCTTCGCTGCAAAACCACTGCTCGCCCTTGGTTTCATTGATCCCCGTGCGTTCGTAATGCTCCTGCCCCGGCATGTGATAGATATGCACACCCTTGCGGCTGATATTGCCCTTGATCCGGCATTTTCCCTGTGGAATCCGCCCCTTGACGCGGGTCTTGCGATATTGCGCAGGGGTCTGAACCCGCATCGCGTGCAGACCGCGATCGCTGACTGCGGCCTGTTTTTCCGCCAGATCATAGTCCCATGAATACTTGCGATAGGCATAGGCCAATCCGCCCGAAACAAGCGCCTCGCCCACATCCGCGCCGTCAACAAAACACCTGGCGACGACCCTGCCATAGCGGTCTGTATCCACCGCTTCGCAACGCGCCTGTTTACCCTCGAACATTCGGGCCACCTGCGTGTTGACCCACGCCCCGCATCCCCATGTGACGCCCTGTTCCGTGGCGCAGGTCTGCTTGGTTTCCGGCGCGTCTATGCCATGGATACGCACCCGCGTTTCGCCCACATCAAACGTGTCGCCGTCAATCACATGCACGCGCCCCTCTGGTCCGGCAAAAACGGGGCCAGCGGCGAAAAACAGAACAAAAAGAAACCGCTTTATTAACATCCCCCTGATATCAGGGCAAAACGGGCCTGAAACAAGCCCGTTTTTAACTGTTCCTTAACCGCTCATTAAGATTTCAGCGTTGTGTCTCCTGCCAATCAGGATGCATCCAGGGCTGCAAATTCTCGGCCGGCAACGGGTCGCGCCCCAGCAACAGGTCGCTGACTTTTTCCCCGACCATGATCGAGGGCGCGTTCAGATTGCCATTGGTGATACGCGGAAAAATCGAGCTATCGGCCACCCGCAGCCCCTGCACCCCGATCACCCGCGCCTGCGCATCAACCACCGCCCCCGGATCATCCGCCGCCCCCATCCGGCAGGTGCCACAGGGGTGATAGGCGCTTTCGGCATGTTCGCGAATGAAATCATCCAGTTCCGCGTCGGTCTGCACATCAACTCCGGGCTGGATTTCATGTTTCACATAGGGTGCAAATGCGTCCTGCCCGAAAATCTCGCGGGTCAGGCGGATGGATTTGCGAAAATCCACCCAATCGCTGTCTTCACTCATGTAATTAAAGAAAATTTTAGGCGCCACAGCAGGATCAGCCGAGGCCAGCGTCACCGCCCCCCGCGAGGCCGAGCGCATCGGCCCCACATGCGCCTGAAACCCGTGCCCCTCGGCTGCGGCCTTGCCATCATAGCGCACAGCAATCGGCAGGAAATGATACTGTATATCGGGATATTCCACGCCCTTGTCCGACCGGATGAACGCCGCGCTTTCAAACTGGTTCGATGCGCCAAGGCCCTTGCCGGTGAACAACCATTGCGCGCCGATCAGTGCCTTGCTGATAATATTCCAATGTTTATATAGGGTTACGGGCTGACTGGCCGCCATCTGGATATACAGTTCCAGATGGTCCTGCAGGTTCTGCCCCACGCCCGCGCGATCCGCCACCACGTCGATACCATGTTCCCCCAGATGCGCAGCGGGGCCGATGCCCGACAGCATCAACAACTTGGGCGAATTGATCGAGGATGCCGCCAGCACCACCTCAGCCCCCGCCCGGATCACCTCGACCTTGCCTTTGCGGCTGATTTCGACCCCCACGGCGCGGCCTTTCTCAATCACCACGCGGCGGGCAAACCCGCGCAGCACACGGCAGTTGCCTGTCTTGATCGCCGGGCGCAAATAGGCATTCGCCGCCGACCACCGCCGCCCGCGCCAGACGGTTTGCTCCATCGGGCCAAACCCCTCTTGCTGCTTACCGTTATAATCATCGGTCAGCACGTAACCGGCCTGTTTTCCCGCCTCGACAAAGGCATGAAACAACGGATTTTGACGCGGGCCACGGGTGACATGCAACGGGCCATCATGACCGCGATATTCCGACTGGCCACCGTGCCAATGCTCCATCCGTTTGAAATAGGGCAGCACATCGCTGTAGGACCAGCCCTCGGCCCCGCTGTCACGCCAATGATCATAATCGCTGGCATGGCCGCGCACATAGACCATTCCGTTGATCGAAGATGACCCGCCCAAAACCTTGCCGCGTGGCGTGGCCAGACGCCGCCCGCCCAGATGTGGCTCCGGTTCCGATTGGAATCCCCAGTCATAAACCCCCATATTCATTGGATAACTTAGCGCAGCAGGCATCTGGATAAAGGGGCCGGCGTCCGATCCGCCCTCTTCGATCACCACAACCTTGCGCCCCGCATGGGCCAAACGAAAGGCCATGGCGCAACCGGCAGAGCCGGCGCCGACAATCACAAATTCCGCATCCATTTTCATATCCCTTGCGGCCCCGCCGCATCGCTACACTCCCCACTCTGCACAAGCCGCCTTGGCGCAGCGGGGTGGGTGGGTGGGCGCTGCGCCAAGGCGGCGCCCACCGTTTCAGATCTTCACACTCAGAACGGTGCCTCAACCGCCCCCATGCGCACGTAAACGCTTTTGACTTGTGAATAATGCTCGATTGCGGCCTTTGAATTCTCGCGGCCCACGCCCGACATCTTTACCCCGCCAAACGGCATTTCCACGGGCGCATCATTGTAAGAGTTGATGAAACAGGTGCCTGCCTCGAATCCTGCCACCATGCGATGCGCGCGGGCCAGATCGCGGGTGAATACCCCCGCCGCCAGACCGTATTCGGTGGCATTGGCACGGGCCAGAACCTCGGCCTCGTCATCGAAATCCAGCACGCACATCACAGGGCCGAAAATCTCTTCGCGTGCGATGGTCATATCGTCGGTGACATCCGCAAAAACCGTGGGTGGCATCCAGAAACCGTCCTGCTTCAACCGCTTACCACCACAGACCAGCCTTGCGCCCTCTGCGATACCCTTGGCCACGTATCCTTCGACAATGCCGATCTGGCCTTCGCTGACCATGGGGCCGAAATTGGTGTCCTCGTCCAGCGGATCCCCCATCACTGCGCCCTGCAACCGTTCGACCAAACGCGTCAGAAACGCCTCGCGGATGGACCTATGCACGAACACCCGCGTGCCGTTGCTGCACACCTGACCCGAAGAATAGAAATTGCCCAGAATTGCCCCGCCCACGGCATCGTCGATATCGGCATCGTCGAACACCACCATGGGGGATTTGCCGCCCAGTTCCATGGTGACATGGCGCAACCCCGCCGCCGCCTGCGCGTATACCTTTTGTCCTGTCGGCACCGATCCCGTCAGCGATACCTTATCGACGCGGGCGTCATTGACCAGCGAACCACCCACCGGCCCCGCCCCGTTCACCACATTGAACAGCCCTGCGGGCAAGCCGCATTCGTGCAAAATCTCGGCCACTTTCAGGGCCGACAAAGGCGTGGTTTCGGACGGTTTGAAAATCATCGCATTGCCGCAGGCAAGCGCGGGCGCGGCCTTCCAACAGGCGATCTGGGTGGGGTAATTCCACGCGCCAATCCCCACACACAGGCCCAAAGGTTCGCGGATGGTATAGGCCCAATCCTCGCCCAACTGGATGTGTTCGCCCGTCAGACTGCCCGCCAACCCGCCGAAATATTCCAAGGCATCCGCACCGGATGACGCATCGGCGACCAGCGTTTCCTGCAAGGGTTTGCCGGTGTCATGCGTTTCCAGAACCGACAGTTCGCGATTGCGGTCCCGGATCATCCGGGCGGCGCGCAACAGGATGCGGCCCCGCTCGCGGCCCGGCACCTTGGCCCATGCCACTTGTGCCGCACGCGCCGATGTGATGGCCTGTTCGATCACCGCAGGGGTGGCCGCATGCACCCGCGCAATCACCGCGCCCGTGGCGGGGTAAATCACGTCGATCACATCGCCCGCGCTGTCTTCGACATATTGGCCATTGATGAAATGGCTGGCGGTGGGTTGGGTCGGGTATTCGGTCATTGTCGCCTCCGGCGAGAGTATTTCAGGTATCTGTGTTCGCTCATTCACCACGCGGGTAACGCGCGTTTTCCTCGACCACGTTCAGGTCCATATGGTTGCGCATGTAGCGTTCCGATGCCTTTTGCAGCGGCTGGTAATCCCACGGGAAATAGCTGCCATTGCGCAGCGCCTCATAGACCACCCAACGCCGCGCCTGACTTTCGCGCACGTCACTGTCGAACCGCGCCAGATCCCAACGGGCCTTGGCCTGCGCATCGAAATCCGCCAGCGTTGCGGCATGGGCGGGATCATCGGCCAGATTGCTCAGCTCGTGCGGGTCGGCCTCCAGATCAAACAGTTGATCCGGGTCCAATGCGCAGCGGTTGAATTTCCATTTCCCCTGCCGCAGCGACACCATCGGCGCATAGGATGCCTCGGCTGCATATTCCATCGCGACAGGGGTTTCGCGCCGTTGCCCCTGCCCCAATGGCACCAGCGATTCACCTGTGGTCCAGGGTGCGACTTCGGCCATACTGACCCCCGCCAGATCACAAAGCGTCGGGCAGATGTCGATGTTTGACACCGGATCGGTGACCAGCCCCGCCTGCATCTGCGGCGCGGCAATCATCACCGGAACACGGGCGGATCCCTCGTAAAAGCTCATCTTGAACCACAGCCCGCGTTCGCCCAACATATCGCCATGATCGGACACGAACAGGATGATGGTGTCTTCCTCTTGGCGGGTGCCACGCAGGGCCTGCATCACTTCGCCAATCTTATCATCCAGATATGAAATATTGGCAAAATAGGCCTGCCGCGAACGGCGGATATCATCGCGCGAGATGTCGAAACTGCGCCAGTCGTTGGCATCGAAAATCCGTTTCGAATGGGCGTCCTGCGCATTGTAATCCATTGCCGGAACTTCGGGCTCTAAATGCGCGCAATCATTATACAAATCCCAGTATTTCTTGCGCGCAACATAGGGGTCATGCGGGTGGGTAAAGCTGACGGTCATGCACCACGGGCGATCATCCTTGCGCCGCCCCAGATCATACACCTTGCGGGTCGCGTGATAGGCGACCTCGTCGTCATATTCCATCTGGTTGGAAATTTCCGCCACGCCCGATCCGGTGACCGACCCCATGTTGTGATACCACCATTCAATCCGCTCGCCCGGCTTGCGGTAATCCGGCGTCCAGCCGAAATCGGGGGGGTAGATATCGGTGGTCAGGCGCTCTTCGAACCCGTGCAACTGGTCGGGACCGACAAAATGCATCTTGCCCGACAGGCAGGTGTGATAGCCCGCCCGGCGCAGGTGATGCGCATAGGTCGGAATGGATGAAGCAAATTCCGCCGCATTGTCATAAACCCCCGTGGCCGAGGGCAACTGCCCCGACATAAACGCCGCCCGCCCCGGCGCGCATAATGGCGAGGCAGTATAGGCGTTTTTGAACCGGGTAGAGCGATCCGCAAGGGCGCGGATATTGGGCACATGCAACCAATCCGCAGGGCCATCGGGAAATAGCGTGCCGTTCAGCTGGTCGACCATAAAGATCAGAATATTCGGCTTTTTCATGCCGTTGCCCCTTTGAGTTCAAGCGCCAGATAATCCAGCACCGTATGGATTGCCGCTGTGCCGTCGGCATCGCCCTGCCCCAGCGATTGACGCAGATACCCGCCATCAATCAATGCGGCGATATTTTCGGCCACAGCGCAGGACCGCGCCCCGATCAGGGGCCGCAGACCGTGACACAGGTTAGACCGAATCCGGCGCTGATAGATCACCAGCAATCGGTGCGCCGCATCGCTGGATTGCGCCAGAACGTAAAAATTCAACCATGCAGCGATAATCTCCCGGCGGAAACTTGTGTCGGAAAAAGACGCCCGCACGATGGCCTCGACCCGCGCGCGGGGGCTGTCAGCCATGGTCAATGCGCCGCGCACTTCGGCGCCGTAAACCGTTAAAACATGGCGCATGGCGGCCAGAAAAATGTCTTCCTTGCCGCCGAAATAGTGATGCGCCAATGCCGATGACATGCCCGCCCGTTTGGCGATCCGGCTGACGGTCACGTCCAATGTGCCCGCCTCGCCGATCTCTGCGATCGTGGCTTTCACAAGGGCTGCGCGCCGTATAGGCTCCATTCCCAGTCTTGGCATGAATCTTCCATGAATTGCTTGCCGAGCCAAGCTAATTGGGTTTTTATTGACTCGTCAATCAAGAAACCAACCAACCAACGTCAGGGAATATAATATGCGTTTGAAATCCACTCTGTCCGCGATCGCCATCATGGCTGCGGCCCCCGTATTCGCCGATTGTGACAACGTTATCTTTTCCGATGTGGGCTGGACCGATATCACCACCACCACATCCGCCACCAAACATGTGCTAGAGGCACTTGGCTATGACGTGGACCTAAAGGTGCTGTCGGTTCCCGTCACCTTCGCCTCGCTGGAAAGCGACGATGTCGACGTGTTTCTGGGCAACTGGATGCCTGCCCAGAACGGCGCGATCAAACCCTATCTGGACAGCGGCGAAATCGAAACAGTGGCTGTTAACCTTGTGGGCACAAAATACACCCTCGCCGTGCCCGCCTATACCTATGAAAAAGGTCTGAAAACCTATGGTGATATCGCCAAGTTCAAGGACAGCCTTGAGGGTAAGATTTTCGGCATCGAGCCGGGCAACGAGGGCAACGGTTACCTTGTGTCCCTGATTGATGAAAACAAACACGGGCTGGACGGGTTCGAAGTGGTCGAATCCTCGGAACAGGGGATGCTGGCGCAGGTTGATCGCGCCTATGGCAAGGGCGAAGACGTGGTTTTCCTTGGCTGGGAACCCCACCCCATGAACGCCAATTTCGAACTGAAATACCTGACCGGCGGCGAGGATTTCTTTGGCGGTGAAGGCGTGGTGAACACCGTCACACGCAAGGGTTACGTGGCTGAATGCCCCAATGTGGGCAAGCTGTTGGGCAACCTGAAATTCACCCTGCCGATGGAAAACCAGATCATGGGCGAAATTCTGGACAAGGGCGAAGACGCCGATGACGCCACCGAGGCATGGTTGAAAGCCAACCCCGAGGCTTGGGCCGGCTGGCTGGACGGTGTCACCACCAAGGACGGTGGCGATGCAATGACGGCCGTGAAAGCCGCGCTGAAAATGTAAACGACCCGAACCGCCCCCGTCTGCATCCGCTTCGGGGGCGGTTCAACATCCGGTGACCGACCGCCAGACCGGATAAAACCAGACGTCACAAGACGCGGACACCAACAGGGAAAAGCAAGGAAACGCAATGGCTTCAGTCATGGACTGGCTGGAAGACGAGAAGATCCCGGTGGGCAAGACCGCCAAGAGCATCTTCGACTTCCTAAAAGACAATTTCGAAGGCGTGTTCGACACCATATCGACCATTCTGGAACATATGATCGACGGCATTTTATGGGTTCTACAGGCACCGCACCCGCTGTTGATGGTGGTGATTTTTGCCGCTCTTGCCTATGCGCTGCAACGCAGTTGGAAGGTCGCGCTGTTCGTCGGTTTGGGCATGTTGTTCGTGATCAACCAAGGCTATTGGGAGGAAACAACCGAAAGCCTGACGCTGGTGTTATCGGCCTGCGTGGTCTGTATGGGGGTGGGCGTGCCCATCGGCATCGCCGCCGCGCACCGGCCCAAATTATACGCATGGATGCGCCCGGTTCTGGACCTGATGCAAACCCTGCCCACATTCGTCTATCTTATTCCCGCCATTGTGTTTTTCGGCATCGGCATGGTGCCCGGCCTGCTGGCCACGGTGATCTTCGTGCTGCCCGCGCCGATCCGGTTGACGCAACTGGGCATCTCTTCGACACCCCAAGCCCTGCTAGAGGCGGTGCGCGCATTCGGCGCCACGCCGCGCCAAACCCTATGGAAGGTCGAATTGCCCTATGCCCTGCCGCAAATCATGGCGGGCCTGAACCAGACCATCATGTTGTCCCTGTCGATGGTGGTGATCGCCGCGCTTGTCGGGGCCGACGGCTTGGGCGTGCCAGTGATGCGCGCGCTTGGCCAGGTCAACACCGCCCTTGGCTTTGAATCAGGGTTTATCATCGTGGTGGTCGCCATCATTCTGGACCGGATGCTAAGAATGGAACGCAAATGACAGCCGTAATTTTTGATAATGTTTCCATCGTGTTCGGTGACAAACCGGACAGTGCCCTGCCCCTGATGGACAAGGGGCAGAACCGCACCGAAATCCAGCAGGACACGGGGCAGGTTCTGGGGGTGCACAACTGCTCTCTCACGGTTGAAGAGGGCGAAATACTGGTCCTGATGGGCCTGTCCGGGTCGGGCAAATCCACCCTGCTGCGCGCCGTCAACGGGTTGAACCCGGTGGTGCGCGGCCATGTCGAGGTGACAACAAAAGAAGGCATGAAAAACGTCACCCACGCCGATGCCAAAACCCTGCGCGCCATCCGGCAAAGCAACGTGGCGATGGTGTTTCAACAATTCGGCCTGCTGCCATGGCGCACGGTGCGCGAAAATGTCGGGCTGGGGCTGGAACTGGCGGGCATTGATGCAGGCGAACGCAATGCCCGCGTCGAAACCCAGCTGGAACTGGTCGGACTGGCCGATTGGGCCGATCAAAAGGTCAGCGCCCTGTCCGGCGGCATGCAGCAACGGGTCGGCCTCGCACGCGCCTTCGCGACCGAGGCCCCGATCCTGCTGATGGACGAACCCTTTTCGGCGCTTGACCCGCTGATCCGCACCCACTTACAGGACGAACTGCTAGACCTGCAATCGCGCCTGAAACGCACCATCATTTTCGTCAGTCACGATCTGGACGAAGCGTTCAAAATCGGCAACCGCATCGCGATAATGGAGGGCGGGCGCATCGTGCAATGCGGCACCCCGCAGGAAATTTTCACCAAGCCCGCGAATGACTACGTGGCCGAATTCGTCGCCCATATGAACCCGCTTGGCGTGTTGACCGCGGGCGATGTGATGGAAGCAGCCACAGGCGCAACCGGCGAAACAGTGGCGATCAGCACCCCGATCCGCGACGTGATGGAGGCCGCAAAAACCGCAGTTTCACCGCTGGCCGTCACCCGCGACGGCGCTATCGTAGGACAGATCAGCACGCAAACCCTGCTGGCCCGCCTGCTGGATCCACGCGGCTAACCCCGCATAAAATCTAACTAAAAAGGGCTCAGTCACGAAAACTGCGCCCTTTTGCTTTTTCTTGGTAAAATACTCCCGCCGGAGGCTCCGCCGCAGCAGCCCGCCACCACAGAGCGAATGATATCACACCTTGGTCGCCTGAACCCCCGGTGTGATGCGCCGGTTCAACACTGCCTCGCGCCAGGTGATAAACACCACCGCGCCCAAAATCACCAAACCACCGAACACCACCCAAATGTCGAATGCCTCGCCAAACACGGTCATGCCCAGAATGGTCGCCCATATCAGTTGCAAAAACGTCACCGGCTGCGTTGCCGTCAACGGCGCGGCGGCAAAGGCGAGTGTCATGGTATAATGGCCCAGAGTGGCCACGAATGCCGTCAGCGTCAGCAACCCGACCACCGTCCAGCTGGGCGTGACCCAGTTCGCCGCAGCCATCGGCGCCAGCCCGATCGCCACAGTCACCGACAACATGGCAACCACCACCGCCGGATCCGCCTCGTCCGAGGCCATCTTACCCGTCAGGAACGATCCGGCAAAGGCCATGGTGGCGATCAGCATCGCGTAATGGCCGGGTTCGATTTCACGCAAACCGGGGCGCAGAACGATCATCACACCGATCAACGCGACACCTATGGCAATGATGCGGCGCAGGGCCAGACGCTCCCCTAAAAACAGCGCCGCCCCCAGTGTCACATAAACGGGCGACAGGTAATTCATCGCCGTCACATCCTGTAATGAAATATGCACCATCGCATAAAACCACAGCGCCACACCCACGGTGTGAAACGCGCCGCGCAGGGCGAATATCTTTAGCATCCGTTTGCTGGGGCGGGCGCGCAGCAGGGGGCGCAGGATTGGTATAAAAAACACCAACCCTATGGAATACCTTAGAAAAGCGGCTTCTGGTGCGGGGATAGATGGCCCTGTATAGCGCACCAATCCCGTGACCCCGACGAATAACATGCCCGTCAGGACCATCCATAAAATGCCCTTTACGGGCTGCGGATTATCATTTTGCATAGCGGATGGTTAGCATGTTCATCAGCCGCTGCAAGCAAAAGCTGCACCCGCAAGTCAGCCACCGAACACCAGCTTCGCCGCTATGGCCCACATGATCGCACCGACCAAGGCATCCAACACACGCCAGGCCAAAGCACGCGCAAACAGCGGCGCCAGAAAACGCGCACCATATCCCAAGGCAAAGAAAAACACGAAGCTGGCTGTCATCGCCCCGATGGCAAACCACAACCGGCTGTCCTGCTGCGCCGAAATCGACCCCAGCAACACAACCGTATCCAGATAGACATGCGGGTTGGCCCATGTCAGCAACAGGCAGGTGATCAACGCCTTGCGCAGGCTGCCCGCAGTGGCCGCACCATCAGTGTCCAACACCTCGCCACCGCGCCACGCGGCCAGAAACGCCCGTGCGCCGTAAACAATCAGGAATGCCGCACCGCCATAGCGCATCACCGGTTCCAGCCATGGCACCAGTTCGACCATCGCGCCAAACCCCGCCACACCTGCCGCGATCAGAATTGCATCGGACAGCGCACAGGTCAGCGACACGGCAAACACATGCGAACGGCGCAGCCCCTGCCGCAACACAAATGCGTTCTGCGCCCCGATGGCAAGGATCAGCGACAGACCAAGGGAAAACCCTGCAATTGCGGATGACATGGTTTTTCCTCCTGCTTATCCCGCCCGTTTCATCGCGAAATTCGGGCGAAAGCGCAACACTGCAACGGCCATCCCCATGGCAAAATCCCCATGGCACAATCCGCTGCGGAACGGGAACACCCGCAACGCCCATAAAAAAGTTGAAAAAATGCATGTTGAAGGCAAAGAAATGTGAGTTAACTCTTATTATAGTTGTATTTAGACAATCAATTTACTGTGCCGCCCATACAAATACCTGCCCCGCTCTGCGCGCCACCCCCCATTGCGCAACATAAGAAGCGACCAGCAATCGATTGAAATCTAACGACAATGCCTAAATATTTGCTTTTGCCTTTGGCGGCAATCGGGGGCCGCCTGAAAACACTCTTAACAACACTGCGCAAACCACTGAACGCAAACAAAAAGCGCCCGAAGGCGCTTTTCACTTATCACAACCGGCTTAGAACAGGATCACAGCTGTTCCATCACCTCGTCGCTGGCTTCAAAGTTGGCGGTGACGCGCTGCACATCGTCGTCATCCTCCAGGGCGTCGATCAGCTTCATCAGCTTTTCCATCCCTTCCAGATCCATTTCGGTGGTGGTGGTGGGTTTCCAGATCAGCTTGGCGGATTCGCTTTCGCCAAGGGATGCCTCCAGCGCGTTGGACACATCATTCAGGTCGGTATCGGCGCACCAGATCGTATGGCCATCCTCGCCGCTTTCCACGTCTTCGGCACCGGCTTCGATGGCTGCTTCGAATACGGTGTCGGCATCGCCCACATCCGCGCCATATACCACGGCCCCCTTGCGTTCGAACATAAACCCGACCGATCCGGTTTCACCCAGATTGCCGCCATTCTTGCTGAAGGTCGAACGCACGGTGGATGCGGTGCGGTTGCGGTTGTCGGTCATGGCCTCGACGATCACGGCAACGCCATTTGGGCCATAGCCCTCGTAACGGATTTCTTCGTAATCCTCGCCCTCGCCCGCCATGGATTTCTTGATCGCACGATCAATCACATCCTTGGGCACAGATGACGACTTGGCCTCTTTTACGGCCAGACGCAGGCGCGGGTTCTTTTCGGGATCAGGGTCGCCCATTTTGGCGGCAACCGTGATTTCCTTGGATAGTTTCGAAAACAGCTTGGCGCGGATTTTGTCCTGACGCCCCTTGCGGTGCTGGATGTTTGCCCATTTTGAGTGACCGGCCATCAGAGCCTCCGTTTGCTCGAATTTTGAAAATATGTTCCGCGCTTCTATATGACAGGGCAATGGGGGGCCGCAAGTGCAGCGCGCAATTGCACCTGCCCGCGCATGGGGTTAAGTTGGCCGCCGTGGGTGAGTAGCAATAGAAATGACCGTATCCGTGCTGGACAATTTGATCGCAGAAATACTGGCGCGGGGTCATGTCGGCCTGTCCGCAGCCGAGGCCGAAGCATTGGCCAAGGCACCCGCCACCCATCCGGTCGCGCCGCGCCTGTTGTGCGCTGATGCGTTTAATCGTGGCGATTACGCGGCCGCCATCAAATACGGCAAACGCGCCCATGTGATCCGCCCCGATGCCGAAACCGAGGAAAACCTGATTTCCTGCATGATGCGCGGTAATGCCATTGCCGAAGCAATTGATTTGACGGCGAAATCCACGCGCATGTCGATGACGCGCCGCCATTCCCTGCTGGCCGAATTGCACGCCCGCGCAGGCAACACCGAACAGGCGCATGAGGCCGGGCGCAAAGCCCTGAAGTTAAAGGATGCGTCCATTCCACAGGCCACCCGCCGCGCCGCGCCAATGATCCATGAATTCGACCCCGAACAGCCCGCCCGCAACATCATTGCCTTTTCCCTGTTTGGCACGGGCAAACGGTATCTGGACGGCGCGATCCGCAATGCGGTGGTCGCGCGGCATCTATACCCCGGCTGGACCACGCGGTTTTACATTGATGCCAGCATTCCCGATCCGGTGCGCAAGGCATTGGTCGCCAATGGTGCGCAGCTGCGTCAGGTCGATAACCTGCCTGCGGCGCGATACGGGTTGTTCTGGCGGTTTCTGGTCGAAGATGACCCCGATGTGTCGATCTATCTGATCCGCGACGCCGATGCGGTGCTGAACATCCGTGAACGGGTCGCCGTGCAGGATTGGCTGGACAGCGGCAGGGCATTCCACGTGATGCGCGATTATCCCAGCCATTGCGAGCTGGTTCTGGCCGGTCTGTGGGGCGCGCATCGCGGCAATATCGGCACCATGGGCAAACGTGTGCTGGCCCATGTCAAGGCGAACGAGGGCCGCGTGAACGACCGCACCAGCGATCAGAAATTTCTGGCATCCGAAATCTGGCCACTGATGCGCGAGCGCATGTTCTGTCAGGACAGCGCATTCGGGTTTGGCCAGACACAGCCGTTTAACCCGTCATACCCCCTGCCATCATGGATGCATGTGGGGCAGGATGACGGCGTGCTGTCACCGCAAAAACCGGTGGGCTAACGCGGCTAGAACGGCCAGATGAACGGGATGATCGCTGCCGACAGCAGCCCCATCGACAGGTTCAACGGCACCCCCACCCGCAGGAAATCGGTAAATTTATAACCGCCGGGACCATAGACCAACATATTGGTCTGATACCCGATCGGCGTGGCAAAGCTGCACGAGGCCGCCACCATCACCGCCACCACCAGCGGGCGCGGATCAACCCCCATGGCCGCCGCCAACCCGATGGCAATCGGCGTCACCACCACGGCCACCGCATTGTTGGAGACCATTTCAGTCAGCACACTGGTCAGGATATAAATCGACCAGATGATCAGCGCAGGCGGCAAGGATGACAGCCATGGCGCGACCCCTTTGACGATCAGCGCCACCGCGCCCGTGTGTTCCAATGCCGCACCAATCGCCAACATGGCAAAGATCAGCGCCAGCAAACGCCCCTCGATAAACGAAAATGCCTCGTCCGCGTCGATGCAACGCGACAGCAGCACAATGGCGGTGGCGATCACGGCCAGCGGCAGGATCGGCGCGATACCCAACCCCGCCAGAACCACAACACCCAACAAGGCGGCAATCGCAATCGGCGCATGGCCACGGCGAAACGCGCGGGCCGAGGGCTGCGACACATCCACCAGCTCCATTTCCTGCGCAAGGCGTTGAATATCGGCGGGCGCCCCCTCTAGCAGCAGGGTATCACCGACCCGCACCACCAATTCCTCTAGCTGGCGACCGATGTTCTGGTTACGGCGATGCACGGCCAGCGGATAAACCCCGAACCGGCGGCGCAAACGCAACGACCCCAACGAGCGCCCCACCATTTTACAGCCCGGCGTGATCAGCACCTCGACCGTGTTGGTTTCTACCGCCGATACCTGATCCACCCGTTTCAGGCTTTTGTTACGTTGCAGCGACAGCAATTCGGTCATTTGCGTGCGCAAAACCACGCGGTCACCCACCTCTAGCGTGACGCCCTGCAGATTGCGGCGCAACGACTGGTCGCCGCGCACCACGTCAATCAATCGCACGCCCTCGCGTTTGAACAATTGCACGCCGTTAACCTCGCGCCCGATCAGATCGGAATCAGGGGGCACGACGGCCTCGGTGAAAAATTTCATCCGGCTTTTGTCAGACAGCAGGTTGGCCATGCTGTCACGTTCTGGCAATAACACAGGGCCGAACAGGCGCAGATACAACATGCCCCATGCCACCAGAAAAATCGCCAGCGGTGTCACCTCGAAGATGGAAAACCCCTCTAGCCCGCTGGCCCGCGCCACACCATCGACCAACAGGTTGGTGGATGTCCCGATCAGGGTCAGCGTGCCGCCCAAGATCGCGGCATAACTCAGCGGGATCAACAGCTTGGATGCCGCAATGCCCATGGTGCGCGACAATTGCACGAACACCGGCAACATCACCACGACCACGGGCGTGTTGTTCATAATGGCCGAGGAAAAGATCACGAATGCCATCAACATGCCAATCGCCAGTTTCGGGCTTTTGCGTGCATGGCGGTCGGCAATCGACGTAAACGCATCCAAGGCCCCCGTGCGCACCAGGGCCCCCATCACGATAAACATCGCCGCAATGGTCCATGGCGCGGGGTTTGACAAAACCGACAGCGCCGCATCATAGGGCAACAGCCCTAGCGCCAGCATCAGCGCCGCACCGCCGATGGCCACAACCTCGGTCGGGTAATACTCTTTGACGAAAAGGGCGAACATGCCAAGGACCACAAACAAGGTCAGAATGGCCTGTCCGGTTTGCGAAAGATTAAGTAGGTCTGCCAATGGGATGCCTGTGCGCCGGTTCTTGTTCACGCCAGTTTCTACTATGGCCGCAACTTCGGCAAGTGCGCCGTTGGGCGCAGACGCGTAAATCCTGTGAACTGCCTAAGGCGCGCACTGTTCCAGCAAACCACCCTGCCGGATCATCCGCACCCTGGTGGCACGTCCGGTGCGGTCATCGGTTTCGATATAGACGCCCGATAGGGTTGCCTCGCCCGATGCGGGCACAAACCGGCCCTTGACCATACCAGTCACGAAACGGCGCATGGGTTCGGCCTTTTCCATGCCGATCACGCTGTTGTAATCGCCGCACATCCCCGCATCGGATTGAAACGCCGTGCCTGCGGGCAGAATCTGCGCATCCGCCGTGGGCACATGGGTGTGGGTGCCCACCACCAGACTGGCCCGCCCGTCACAAAAATGGCCCATGCCCATCTTTTCCGATGTGGCCTCGCAATGCACATCGACAATCACCGCCTGCACCGCGCCGCCCAACGGGAATGTGCGCAACACACCATCAATGGCCGAAAACGGATCATCAAAGGCGCGTTTCATGAACACATTGCCCAAAACCTGCGCCACCAGAACCTTGCGTCCGCGCGCATCCTCGAACACGCGGTGCCCGCGCCCCGGAGCGGTTTTGGCAAAATTGATCGGACGAATGATGCGCGGCTCGTTTTCGATGAATTGCAACATGTCGCGCTGATCGAATGCGTGATCGCCAAGCGTCAGACAATCCGCGCCCGCCGCCAGCAACAACTTGGCATGTTCACCGGTTAACCCCATGCCATTACTGGAATTTTCGCCGTTCACCACGACAAAATCCAGTTTCCATTCGCTGCGCAACCGGGGCAGATGGGTGGCCACGGCATCACGCCCTGCCCGTCCCATCACATCGCCAAGAAAAAGTATCTTCATGCCATCGGGGTTAGGCCGCAACGCCCCCTTTCGCAAGGAAAACCTTACGCGAACCTCGGTGCGCCCCTGCTTTCATTGTTCCAGAAATACCTGAAACCGCAATCAACCAATTCGAATGACGCCGGTTTCGGTCACGATCATATCCAGCGGCTGGTCCGTGGGTTCCAGCGGTAAATCATCGGCCTCTTGCGCGCTATAGGCAAACCCGATCGCCAGCGTGGCGCGGGCTGCGCGCAACTGCTGCAACGTGCGATCATAAAACCCGCCGCCATAACCCAACCGCCCGCCATAGCGGTCAAACGCCACCAGTGGCACGATTAGAATTTCAGGGTCGACCCAATCCAGCAGCGCAGGCACCTTTGCCCCGAACGGCCCGTCCACCATGGCGCAACCGGGGTCCCAGCGGGCAAATCGCAAGGGTCGGCCCGCCGCTTCGATCACCGGCACGCAAACCGTGCCATGGGCCGCGGCTTCCTCCATCGCGGCAAGCGGCGAAATCTCGCTGCGGATCGGCATGTATCCGGCCAAAGTCACCCCGCGATAGCCCGCCAATACGCTGGACAAAACACCCGCACGCCCCGGCCCGGCCTGATCATGCGCCAGTTTACGACGCGCGAATGCCGCCTTGCGCGCCGCAGATTTGACATCTGTCAGGCTCACATCAACACCGCTGCCGCCAGCCCGAGAAAGGCAAAGAAACCAACAACATCCGTCACCGTGGTCACAAATGCCCCCGATGCAAGCGCGGGATCAACCCCCACGCGGTTCAACACCACAGGGATGACCGTGCCCGCCAATCCGGCGACCACAAGGTTGATCACCATGGCCGTGGCAATCACCACCCCCAACATGGGCGACCCGAACCACGCCAACCCGACCAGCCCCATAACAACGGCAAAAATGACCCCGTTCAACAGGCCCACCAGCACCTCTCGGCGGATCACGCGCCAGACGTTTGCGCCGGTCAAATCGCGGGTCGCGATAGAACGCACCGCCACGGTCAGGGACTGCGTGCCCGCATTGCCCCCCATCGACGCCACAATCGGCATCAAAACCGCCAAGGCCACGAATTCGCTGATCACCCCTTCGAATTGGGCGATCACCAATGATGCCAGCACAGCCGTCACCAGATTGACCGCCAACCATGGGAAACGGCTGCGGGTGGTTTCGCGCACGGTGTCGTTCAAACCGCTTTCGCCAACACCGGCAAGGCGCAGGATGTCTTCTTCGTGTTCTTCGTCCAACACGGTCATGGCGTCATCAATCGTGATGACACCGACCAGCCGCCCGTCGTCATCAACAACAGGGGCCGAAATCAGGTGATACTGATTGAACGCATAGGCCACGTCGCCCTCGTATTGCTCCACCGGAATGGTGCGAAACACCTCTTCGGTGATGTCCTTTAGCGGCACATCACGGCGCGAGCGCATAATCTTGCCCAGGGTGACATTGCCCACCGGATGCATCAGGGGGTCAACCAGAACCACATGGTAAAACTGGTCTGGCAGGTCATCGGAATTACGCAGGTAATCAATGGCTTCACCGACGCTCCAATGTTCCAGCGCCATCACCACCTCGCGCTGCATCAGGCGACCGGCAGAGTAATCCGGATAGGTCATCGCCTGTTCAACGGCAACGCGGTCTGCATCCTCCAGCGCGTCCAGAATGGCCTCTTGTTGCGGCTCGTCCAGATCCTCTAGCAGGTCGACAACATCGTCGCTGTCCAGTTCGCGCACAGCATCGGCCAGCACGTCGGGATTCAGCAGCGAAATCACCTCTTCGCGGATGGATTCATCCACCTCTGACAGGATATCCCCGTCAAATTCACGCCCGTATAGTTCGATCAGGCGGCGGCGGTCATAGGCGTTGATCTGTTCCAGAACGTCGGCGATGTCGGCCGGGTGCAGCGGCTCCATCAACTCGGTCAGGCGGGTGCTGTCCCCTGCATCCACAGCAAACAGGATCGCCGCGACGGTCTTTTTCTCCAGATGATAGGCGTGATCTTCCTGCCCCTCGTCATCGTGAATCTCGGGGGTTTCGGCCTCGGTGATTTCGTGTTCTTCGGCCATGCTGTCCTCCGGGGTTCACGCTTGCAGCGATCATAGCGGAACGGGGCGGTCAGGGACAATGGTGCGCGATGGATTTACCTTCGCTTTTCACCAGTTTAGCCTATGCACGAAGGGAAGATTTCATGACAGGTCAATTGCTATTGCTCGGCAGTGTGTTGCGGTTTACCGGCAACCCGTTCGCCGAAGGAACAGAAGCCGCGCAAATCGAAGAATCAGGCGCGGTTTTGCTGGAAAAGGGCAAGATCGCCGACCATGGCCCCGCAGCGCGATTGCGCGCCGCATATCCCAACGCACAGATCACAGATCACGGGCGCGGGTTGATCATGGCCGGTTTTGTCGATGCCCATGTGCATTACCCCCAAACCGGCATCATCGCCAGCTGGGGCAAGCAATTGATCGACTGGTTGAACACCTATACCTTCCCCGAGGAGATGCGGTTTAGCGACCCCCTGTATGCCGCTGAAATTGCAGGGCTATATCTGGATACGGTATTGGCGAATGGTACCACAACCGTGGCCAGTTACTGCACCATCCACCCCGAATCTGTCACCGCGTTTTTTCAGGCCGCTGCGGCGCGCAATATGCGCGTGGTCGCGGGCAAAACCTGCATGGATCGCGACACCGCACCGCCCGGCCTGCGCGACACCGCGCAATCTGCCTATGATGACAGCAAAACCCTGTTGCAGCAGTGGCACGGACGCGGGCGCGCAGGCTATGCCATCACGCCCCGGTTTTCGCCGACATCGACACCGGATCAACTGGCCGCATTGGGCGCTTTGTGGGCCGAAAACCCTGACTGCCTGATGCAAACCCACCTGTCAGAACAACGGCCGGAAATCGAATGGATGCACGGGCTATACCCCGAGGCCCGCGATTATCTGGATACATACGAAGCCCACGGATTGCTGGGTGCCAACGGCATGTATGGCCATGCCATCTATCTGGAACAGCGCGAGCGTGACCGCCTGCGCGAAACCGGTGCGGCCCTGATCCATTGCCCCACCTCCAACACCTTTATCGGGTCGGGCCTGTTCGATATGGCGGGGCTGATGGCCAGCGGGCACCGCATCGGGCTGGCCACGGACACCGGCGGCGGGTCATCGTTTTCGATGCTGCGCACCATGGCCGCCGCTTATGAGGTCGCGCAGCTGCGCGGCACTGCGCTCCACCCTGCACAACTGATCTGGCTGGCGACGGTCGGCGGGGCACGTGCAATGCGGGCGGACGACAGGATTGGCAATATTTCCAACGGGATGGAAGGCGATATTACCGTTCTGGATCTGGCATCAACCCCCAGCATTGCGCAACGTAGCAGCCGCGCCAAAGACCTGTGGGAAACGTTATTTCCCACCATAATGATGGGCGATGATCGTGCGATTTCTGCGGTTTACGTGGCGGGAAAACCAGTGACCGGCCACTGACATCACGCCCTAGATCCGATCAGCAAGCCGCGCCGCCAGAATATTCTGGCGTTCGATCACTTTGGGCAAATCAATGCTGGTGAATTGCCCATCGCGCAGAATCTGGCGGCCTTCGACCAATAGATCACGCACGCGGGTCGGCCCCGCCAGCAACAGCGCCGCCTTGTCCCAACTGCCCGCAGATTCCACGCCCGACACGTCCCAAATGGCGATATCGGCGCGTTTTCCCACCATGATCCGCCCGCAATCGGGTCGCCCCAATACATCGGCCCCGCCGCGTGTGGCAATCTCCAGTGCCTCGCGGGGGCTCATTGCGTCGGCGCCGTTTGCGACCCGTTGTAACAGCATGGATTGGCGCGCCTCTATCATCAAATTCCCGCTGTCGTTGCTGGCTGATCCATCCACACCCAACCCCACATTTACCCCCGCATCGCGCATGGCGCGCACCGGCGCGATGCCCGATCCAAGGCGGCAATTGGAACAGGGGCAATGCGCCACGCCCGTTCCGGTTTTTGCAAACAGATCAACCTCTTGCGCGTCCAGTTTCACGCAATGCGCGTGCCAGACATCCGGCCCCGTCCATCCCAGTTGCTCGGCATATTCACCGGGGCGACAGCCGAATTGCGCCTGCGAATAGGCGATATCCTCGTCGTTTTCCGCCAGATGGGTGTGCAGCATCACGCCCTTGTCCCGCGCCAACAGGGCCGCATCGCGCATCAGTTCGCGACTGACCGAAAACGGCGAACAGGGCGCAACGCCAACGCGGCACATCGCCCCCTCGCCCGCGTCATGAAAACGGTCGATCACACGAATACAGTCGTTCAGAATCGCTGCTTCATCTTCGACCAGACTGTCAGGCGGCAGGCCGCCGTCGGATTCGCCAATGCTCATCGCGCCGCGTGTCGGGTGAAACCGGATGCCCAGTTCGGCGGCAGCGTGAATCGTATCCTCTAGCCGCGCACCGTTGGGAAACAAATACAGATGATCCGAGGACAGGGTGCAGCCGGACAGAGCCAGTTCCGCCAGACCGATCTGGGCACTGACAAACATTTCATCCGGGCCAAAGCGCGACCAGATCGGGTATAGTGTTTTCAACCAGCCAAACAGCAACGCATCCTGCCCGCCAGGCACCGCACGGGTAAGGGTCTGATACAGGTGGTGATGGGTGTTGACCAAACCGGGAGTGACCACACAGCCCGCGGCATCAATCACCTCACATTGGGCCATAAGCCCCTGACCAATACCAACAATCACCCCATCGCGGATCAAAATATTGGCCCCCGACAATTCGCGGCGGCTGTCATCCATCGTCAGGATATGGTCAGCGTTTCGTATCAGGATTTCGGCCATAACGGCCCCCTTTCAAAACGCCCCCTCTGGACAATTTCGGCAGCGCCGGAAAAGGGCGAAAGAGGCGCGCCGGTGTGGCCTAGACCCGCGACAGAATTTCCAACGCGGCGGCATGTTGTTGCTGCGAAGCGGCGGCCACAACCCGACCGCCCTGATGCGCCGGACCACCCTGCCAGTCGGTGACGATACCGCCCGCCGCCTGGACCACGGCCATCGGCCCCTGAATATCGTAATTCGACAGGCCTGCTTCGATCACCAGATCAATCTGGCCAGCGGCCAACAGGGCATAAGCATAACAATCCATGCCGTATCGCGTCAGTTTGGCCTGTTCCGCCACCTGTGCGAATGCCGCGCCCTCGGCTGTGCTGCCGACCTCGGGAAATGTTGTGAACAGGATTGCATCGGCCAAATTCCGGTCGCCACGGGTGCGTATTTCGGCCTTGCCGCGCGGGCCGTCAACAAATGCACGCCCGGTGCCGCCCCAGAATCGCTCGCCGATATAGGGCTGGTCGATCACCCCCGCAAAGGGGCCGTTTTCATCACCGACACCGATCAGAACGCCCCAGGTCGGCGTGCCGGAAATGAAACCGCGGGTGCCGTCAATCGGATCCAGCACCCATGACACACCGCTGCTGCCCTGCGTCGTGCCGAATTCTTCGCCCACGATGGTATCATTCGGGCGCAATCGGGCCAGAATCTCGCGCATGGCGACCTCGCCCGCGCGATCGGCAACGGTGACGGGATCAAACCCGCCCTGCAGCTTGTTATCAGCCGTCAGGTCCATATCGCGGAAATAAGGCAGGATGGCGCCCCTTGCCGCATCGGCAAGTTGGTGGGCGACATCCAGAAGCTGTTCAATATTGTCTGCCATGCAATCCCCCAAGCGTTGCAGCATGGGTAGCGCAGGCGGGTGGTTTGCTCAAGCCACGTCGGACAATACACGGGCCAGTTCGAACAGGCGTTTGCGCTGGTTCTCGGGGATCGCATAGTAAGAGCGCACAAGATCCAGCGCCTCTTTGTCACCCATCAAATCGGCAGGGGCCGCCGCAGCGCCAGCTGCAGAATCAGCCGTGGCATCCAGCCCCTCAAAGAAAAAGTTGACCTGAACAGTCAGTGCATCCGCAATATCCCAAAGCCGCGAAGCACTGACGCGGTTCGCACCGGTTTCATATTTCTGGATTTGCTGGAATTTGATTCCGACCTTTTCGGCCAGTTGCTGTTGCGTCATGCCGACAAGCCAGCGGCGATGGCGGATACGTTTGCCAACATGCACGTCTACAGGATGTGTCATCATAGGTTCCTTAACTATTCAAACGCCGACCACAGCCACCGATCCGATTGACCAGCAGTCACCCCCCACAAGCGACCCAATGACAGACGTTTCCCGTTCACCGTGTATTTCTACACCAAGAAACACCAGTTTTTCAACTGAATTCTTCCCGAATAGGGCGACCCTATTCTTTTGAAACTCAATTTAAGCGGGTTTTAACGAGTTAACCTTAGGTAAGTTCGCGTCACCCGCGAACACAGGGCTGTTTGACAGGCAGGTTGTGTAACAATATCTGCCTTGGTTAACCAAAACAGGGGGAAAAAATGCGCGCTTTTCACATTTCCGGACGCGATTCTGTGGCACAGTTGATGGAGATTGCGGAGCCAGTTCCCGCTCGGGGTGAATTGCGCCTACGGATCGAGGCCTGCGGCCTGAACTTTGCTGACCTGTTGATGATGCAGGGTAAATATCAGGACACGCCGGAACCGCCGTATACCCTGGGGATGGAGGTTGCAGGCGTGGTGGATGCCCTTGGCCCCGACACAGACGGCCCCGCCATTGGCACCCGTGTGGCCGTGTTCGGCGGTCAGGGCGGATTGGCGGAAATGGGCTGTTTCCCGGTGGATCGCGCCGTGGCCCTCCCCGATAACATGAGCGCGACCGACGCCGCAGCATTCCAAATCGCCTATGGCACCTCGCATCTGGCACTGGAACACCGCGCAAGGATGCAGGCAGGCGAAACCCTGTTGGTGCTGGGGGCGGCAGGCGGTGTGGGCCTGACAGCGGTCGAGATCGGAAAACTGATGGGCGCGACCGTGATCGCCTGCGCACGCGGCGCCGATAAACTGCAGGCTGCGAAAAATGCGGGCGCCGACCATTTGATCGACGCCAAAACCGATGACATCCGCGAAATCGTCAAATCATTGGGCGGGGCCGATGTGGTCTATGATCCGGTGGGAGGGGAGCAATGGCAAGCCGCATTTCGTGCCTGCAAACCCGAAGCGCGACTGCTGCCCATCGGCTTTGCCTCGGGTGAGGTGCCGCAGGTGCCCGCAAATCACCTGTTGGTGAAAAACCTATCTGTTCTGGGGGTTTACTGGGGCGGCTATATGAAGTTCAACCCAAAGGCGCTGACCGACAGCCTGCGCACCCTGTTGGGATGGTACGAACAGGGCCGCCTGAAACCCCATGTCAGCCATATCTTGCCACTGGATGATGTGGAACAGGGGCTGGACCTGCTGCGCAATCGCAAATCCACCGGCAAGGTGGTGATTACAATATAGCGCGCTCCAGACTTCCGGTGGGGCTCCCGCCCCCTCAAAGCGGGCCTTTCAGGCGCCGCATTCGGGGTTGGGGGTGGCCCGCCGCTGCGCGTCGGGTGTGGCGCTGCCGCCGCGCCAAATACCACAACGCACCCCGAGGGCCACGGGGTCGGGCGGGCGGGAGTGGCCCGAGGGGGGCGTTCCCCTACATCTGTTGAAACGACAAACGCAGCAACTCTATCAGCCGGTCCAATGATGCATTTCCCTCCTGTCCCTTTCCGTAAATGTTGATTTTTTGCACGGCCAGTTCGGGCAAGCTGCCCTCGTGGTCTATCTGCTCCAGATGCTGCGGTTCGGTGCCCTCGATCATGGCATGCACCGCCAGATCGGCACTGACTGTGGCCTCGATCGTGCGATCGGATTCGGTGTCTACGACCATATCCCAATCAATACCCGCCTTATCCAACGCCGCAATCACTGCCGCACGGAAAATGCAATGCCGACCGAATGCCAACCGCAGCGGGCGCTGCCGCCAGACGCTGCCTTCGGGCGCACCTACCCATTTCAGCGGCTGTTCGCGCAGCGTCCGGCCACCGGGGTCCAGCCCCTCTTCGGTGGTCAGGATCACATCACAATCGCCTTGGGCAAACCGCTCTTTCAGATCACGGGTGAAAGTCGTGGCCAGATGCACCTTCATGCGCGGAAACTCGGCATTGAACCGCTGCAACACGCGCGGCACGATCGGGTAAACAACATCATGGGGCACGCCCAGGGTGATCTCTCCCTCATGGCCCTGATGGGTCAGCTTCGCCACGGCCTCGTCGTTCAGCGCGACAATCCGGCGGGCGAACCCCAGAAACTGTTCACCGGGCGTGGTCAGCGAAATGGTGCGATTGGCACGGTCCAACAGCCCGATCCCCAGCAATTCCTCTAGCCTTTTCAACTGCATGGAAACCGCTGATTGGGTCAGATTCAAATGCCCCGCTGCCCGCGTGACCCCGCCCATATCCGCCACAGCCACAAAAGAGCGCAATGTCGTTACATCCAGATTTCTCATACATCACATTCCTTGATGCTATTGCCAACAATCATTCGTTTCACAAAATACACTGAAACTGGCAAACATATCAACAAGTCAAATACAACAGCATCAAATCATTCAAATCAGAAAGGTAACACCATGACCGACTTCACCGCATCCATCGACCATTGCGCCCCCCGCCGCCCCTCGCTTCTGGCCCGCCTTACCAATATGCGCAGCCTTGCGCGTCAACGCGCCTGCCTTGCCAAACTGGACAGCGCCCGTTTGGCCGATCTGGGCCTGACACAGGCCGAGGCCCGCCAGGAGGCCGCGCGCCCCGCATGGGATGTGCCCGCGAACTGGCGCGCCTGATGCCAATCAAGATACCAAATTCATTGCATAAATCGGGGTAGAACCGCCTGTTTTATCCCGATTTTTCGCAATCGCTGTGATTTGCGGCCAAGAAACACAGCTCGCCCCTTGAAATACCGACCAGAGCCGCCGATATTGGACAGCGAAGCGCCCGTAACGGCGCCCAGTTTTCACCTTCGGGAGGCTTAAATGGCTGAAATGAACACAATCCGTGCTGGCGCGGGCGTCCGCACCGCCGAGATTGACGCAGGGCTGCGCGCCCATATGAATAAGGTCTACGGCACCATGTCCGTGGGCACATTCATCACATTCCTTGCTGCATGGGCGATTGCCGGTCTGGCCGTCACCACTGACCCCTCAGGCGCAACCACCATGCTGCGCGAGGGCCAGTATCTGACAGGTCTGGGCGAAGCATTGTATAATTCGCCGCTGAAATGGGTGGTTATGTTCGCGCCGCTGGCCTTTGTGTTCTTTGGCTTTGGGGCCGCGATGAACCGGTTGAGCGCAGCAGGCGTGCAGACCACATTCTATGCGTTCGCCGCGCTGATGGGCCTGTCGATCAGTTCTATCTTTCTGGTCTACACCGGATATTCGATCATTCAGGTCTTCCTTGTGACCTCGATCGCCTTTGCGGGTCTGTCGCTTTGGGGCTACACCACGAAAAAGGACATCTCGGCCTGGGGTTCGTTCCTGATCATGGGCGTGATCGGGCTGATCGTCGCCTCGATCGTCAACATCTTTATCGGGTCCGGCATCATGAGCCTGGCGATTTCCGTGCTGGGTGTGCTGATCTTTGCCGGTCTGACCGCATATGACACGCAGAAAATCAAAACCACCTATATTGCACATGCCGCGCATGGCGATCAGGAATGGTTGGCCAAGGCCGCGATCATGGGGGCGTTGAACCTTTACCTCGACTTTATCAACATGTTCATGTTCCTGCTGCAACTGCTTGGAAATCGTGAATAATCCCATCGGGGATATGAATGCCAAAGGGCCGGTCACTGCGACCGGCCCTTTTTACATTCTGCGCATAAATTAACGGGTTGCGCGGGTTATAACATGACGCCGAACAACCGCCCTACTGCTGCCGTGACGGCCATGGCCAATGCCCCCCAAAACACCACCCGCAGGATCGCTGGCCAGACGGGCGTGCCCCCCAAACGTGCGCCCACAGCCCCCAGCAGGATCAGCGCCAGATGCGACACCGCCACCACTGCCAGACTGCGCCACACCGTCGGGGCCAATATCACGCTTAGCAATGGCAACCCCGCACCGATGGCAAAGGCAAAAGCGGATGCCAGTGCCGCCTCTAGCGGGCGACTGCCAGACAGATCGGTCAGGCCCAATTCCTCGCGGGCGTGGGCATCCAGCGCGTCATGTTCGGTCATTTCATGGGCCACCTGCATGGCCAGAGTTGCAGACACGCCCCGCGCCTCTAACCCTTCGGCCAGCTCTTGCAGCTCGTATTCGGCGTCTTCTTCCAATGCGATACGTTCGCGTTCCAGATCGGCGTTTTGCACGTCGGCCTGCGCCGAAACCGATACATATTCCCCAGCTGCCATGGAAAACGCACCCGCTGTCAGTCCCGCCAGCCCCGCCAACAGGATGCCAGAACGGTCCATGCCTGCCGCAACCACCCCGACCAGCAGCGATCCGGTGGATACGATCCCGTCATTCGCGCCAAGCGTCGCAGCGCGCAACCATCCGGTGCGGGTGATGAAATGGCCTTCACGTGGCATGGCATTCTCCGGTGCGGGTGATGAAATGGCCTTCACGTGGCATGGCATTCTCCGGTGTCATTGGCCCCGACAGGGGAAAAATACAAAAGGCCACGCGCGGGGGCGTGGCCTTTTGATGTCTCGCATAGGGGGCAGATCTTACTTGATCTTGCCTTCCTTGTATTCGACATGTTTGCGCACGACGGGGTCGTATTTGCGCACAACCATCTTCTCGGTCATGGTACGAGCATTCTTTTTGGTCACATAAAAGTGGCCCGTGCCTGCGGTCGAGTTCAGACGGATTTTGATCGTCGTCGGCTTCGCCATGTTATAACTCCAGTCTCGTCAAACGGGTCAGTCGGGCCGCCCGTGGAATCCTTGAAGCCGCCTTTTACGCGGCTGGTGGCGGGTGTCAACTGTGAATAAACCGTGACACCCCAGATTCCCGCAGCAATCCGGTTAAAGCGCAGGCCGCCCCATGCTGCTGTGAATTTCAGCAACCGCCGCATCGTCCAGCCCAAGCGCCGAAGCGAGCGCCTGTAGGTATGCCTTTTCGGCGGGGGTATCGACCAGAACGGCCATCAATGCAGCGCGGTAAACCTGGGCTTTCATGCTGCCCTGCGCATCTGCGGCCAGTGTTTCGACATCAATCGGCGCGTTCAGCTCTGCTTGCACGAACGCGATTTCTTCTTCGCTGGCATCGTCCAGCTGGTCCAGAATCTTGGTCCGTTCATCTGCGTCGATTTCGCCATCGGCCTTGGCCGCCTGAATCATGGCGCGGATCATCAGGCGGGCGTTTTCTTCGCTCATTTCGCCCATGGCGGTGCCTGCGGTCATGGCGCTGACCATACCGCCCAGTCCGGCGACGCCCTTGCTCATCATGCCGGTCAACTGGCCGAATCCTGCCTCGGCCGTTTCCGATGCCCCCGCCGCGCCGCCGCCAAACTGGGCAAAAATGCCGCGCAACTGGTCCTGACCAATCGGCAGCCCCAGTTTTTGCGCCATTGCCGCCACATCATCGGCCATGCCGCCGGGTTCACCCGCATTGCGCATTTTATCGCGCAGGGCGTCGGTGCCGCCCATATCCTTGACCTTTTGCATGCCCTTGGCGGCGGCAAACCCCACGGCCAAAGTGCCCAGTAGTTTAACGAAACTCATGATCAGTCCTCCGGTGTCATTTGCCCCAGCCTAACACCGTTTCGGTGGCAAACCTAAGGGGGAAATCGCCGTGTTATTCCCGTGGCGATTTCCCGTCAGCCAGAATTTCGGTGGCCAGCCGGTAGGTTTCCAGTTCCTCGGGCAGCAGCACGTATATTTCCTTGGGCGGAGTGGCCAGTGAATGGCGCATTAGCATCGGGTCAATGCCCATTTCATCCAGATATTCCAGCACCCTGCCCTGCCCCGCCTGTATCTGTTCCACCGCGACAAATGCGGGCAGCAGGGTGTTTTCACCGTGGTAATGTTGATGCACCCCCACGGCTGCCTCGTGATCGACGCGGCGCGCCACCCCTGCGGCCAGAACATAGGGACAGGCGGACATGCAAATGTCACCCGCCAGCACCTGCGTTTCACGCTTGTCTGCCCGCAGCCGCTTGCCGATGGCAAGCGCGTCTGACACAGACCCGCCCGGCGAATTCAACGTGACCCTGACGGGCAGGTCGTCGCCCTGTTCCCCTAACCAGTCGGAGAACCGTTTCGCATCGCCCGCCCGGATCGCACCGATCATGGTTAACACGGGCGCGCCCCCGATATCCGCCACGTCAAAGATGAGCCGCGAGGGCAGGTTCGCGGGCATGTCATAGGGCCGCGTCGGGGCCGAGGGGCCATCGGGCCACGCCGCCGGATCATATCGGCGCGTCTGGTCCCCCGGCCTCACGGGCATATCCATCGCAGGCGCACGGGATGGCGACAAAAGCGACGGCAGCGCCGGGCCGATATCGGCCAGCACCAGAAACAACCCCACAGCGATTTGTGACCACAGCACAGCCCGAATGACCGTGCCGGTCTGCATCTGCCCCAGACGTTTCAGACGGCTCATTCCGGAGCCTCTGTCGGCTCCTTGCCATTCCTGTCCGGCGCGGTGCCAGCGGGCGAAACCCGCCCCCTGATCCGCGCCTCTGCCTCGGCGGCGTGGTGCAGGTCGTCCTCCATCTCGCGCATGGCGTTCAACGCGCCGCGCAGTTCCGCAATGGTCAGGGTTGATTCCACCGGCGCGGGGCTGCGGCCCGCACGGATCGCCGATTGCGTGACCATCAGAATAAACACCAACACGGCGGGCAACAGATCAATCGCGATGGCACCCGCCCAACTGGGCACGAAATTCCCCGCATAGCGGATAACCGCATCGGCGGTGGAAATCGGGGTATAGGTGGTATCGGGCGGCGGGGTCATGGCAATCACCGATTGCGCCGCGGATTCAAGGGTTTGCGCCCGTTTCTGCAACACATCCAACACCGATCCGATGGTGGCCGATTGCGCATCGCGGCTGGTGGCGCTGTCGCCGTCCAGCTCGGGCAGCACGACCGAGGCCGACAGATCCTTGGCCGCACGATCCACCAGGGGCGCCACCGACAACTGCCGCAATTGCGCGATCAAACCGGCCAGCCGCACCGCTGCTTCGGAAAACTCTACCGATCTGCCGTCAACCGAACCAGGGGCCACGGTCAGGGCCCGCATGTCGCGCAAAATCTCGTTTCCCTCGCTGAAAGCGGCCTGCACCAGCGGGGTCTGACTGGCGATCTGGCGTTCCAATCCGGCCAGTTCATCGGCCTTTTGCCGCAGCACCCGAAACACCGCGCCGCGTCCGGCAAGGCCCGACAGGCTGCCTGCGGCCTCTTGCTCGCTCAGATCCTCGAATGACTGGCGCACGCGGGCGACATCGCGTTCCAGACTTTGCGCCGATATGGCGATGGTATTGGCGCGTTCCAACGCGGTTTGGTATTCCTGCACGGTGGTCGCCAGATGCTGTTCCACCGCTGCCGCCCCCGCCAATGCAGCAGCGTTCAGCCAGCTGGACATGGCGATAATTGCCAATGACCCCAACCCCATAGACAGCAACAACCCGATCCGCGTCGCCGCCGTGCGCACCGCAGGCAGCAACCGGATCAGATAGGACCAGAACACGAAAATCCCGACCGAAACGGCGGTGGAATAGGCAAGCGCGGCAAAAAACCCAAGCGCGCCCGTGTCATCCAGCAGCGATGACACCCCCAGATAAGTATAGATCCCCGATGCCACCGCCAGCACGCCCAATGCGGCCGATGTAAAACTGTCCAGCCAACGCAGGTGGCCTTCCAACTCGCTGGCATAGGCCAGCCCGTGGCTTTCGCTGTGGCTGACGCCGCGTTGGTTGTTGTCTCGCATCCCTGCCCTACCCCTGATAAAATCACATATGGTCAGATAGATAGAGCGCGCACCGCCCCGGTGCAAGAAACCGCCCGACGGGCGGCGTGGTTTCGCCAGATCAGAATATGCGCGAAGGGCCTGTAAGCCGGATTTTGTCCAAGGGGTTGCCCCCTCTGGATGACCATTCCTCTGAACCACGGATTGCCCCGTGGCCTCTAGCTGCCAACCCGAACCTCTGGGCCAAGGCCCGCCCTGCGGCGATATCGGCGAACCGATCCAGACCCGCGCGAGGTTCCTATTCGGCATTGCTCCCGGTGGGGCTTGCCATGCGGGCGCTGTTGCCAGCCCCCCGGTGGGCTCTTACCCCACCTTTTCACCCTTTCCCGCCCCTAAGAGCAGGAGGTTTGTTTTCTGTGGCGCTTTCCCTAGGGTTGCCCCCGCCGGGCGTTACCCGGCACCGTTGCCTTGTGGAGTCCGGACTTTCCTCCCGCTGGTCAAGACCAGCAAGCGGCCATCCAGCCCTCCGCGCCACTGCGGCTTAGGCGGTTTGCGGGTCGCGGTCAACGGGATAGCGCACCGCCAGATCGGCCATCATGGCGCGGTCTGTGTCATCCAGCGGGCCGCTGTGGAACGGACGGAACCGCAGGCGAAAACTGTCCAATATCAGGGTTTCGCCCTCTTTATCCTGTGTAGAAAGAACGTAACCGAACGCCTTGGCATTGCTGATGAAATCGCCCGCCACATCCGTATTTTCAGGCCAGACCGACAGCCCCTGCGCCGCCAGCCCCTGCCAGTCGAAATGCGGACCCGGATCAACCTTGCGCCCCGGTGCCATGTCGCTATGGCCAATCACCCGTTCGGGGCGGATCGACCAGCGGGCCATGATCCCGCGCAGCAATGCGTATAACGCCTGCATCTGCGGCGCGGCAAAGGGATGGTCACCGCGATTGTCCAGCTCGATCCCGATAGAGCGCGAATTCACATCGCTCACATCGCCCCAGCCCCCCGCGCCCGCGTGCCATGCGCGCTGATCCTCGTCGACCATCTGCCAGATATGGCCATCCTCGCGGATCAGGTAATGGGCGGATACTTCGAATGCCGGGTCACACAGCCGGTTCAATGCGGCTTCGGCCCCGTCCATCGCGGTATAATGTATCACCACCATATCGGGCAGCGCCCCGCCGCGCCGCGCCGTGTGGCACGAGGTCGGCGCGGGCGTTACAGGCAGGTCGCCCACAGGCATGGATCAGCCACGCGCCTTGCGAAACGGTGCCGGATCCCAGGAACAGGCGAAACCGTCGCCATCGGGGTCCAGCCCCAAACGGTCACGATCCGGCCCGCCCTTGGCCAGAAATTCCTCTTGGGCCAGATCAGGCGAGGGGTATTTGGCGCAATTGCGTTGAAATTTCGCCTGCCCGCCCCCCAAGGATGAACGGCGATAGATGCTTTGCCCGACCCCGTTGCTGCTGCTAAGGGCGAATTGCACGATATTGGGTTCCGATGCGCCCGAACGCGATGGCAGGGCCGTGGGTTGAACCACCTGATATTGCGCACGGATTTCGGCCAGATGCGCCTTGTCATCCTCGATTGTGCGCACGGCGTCCACGGCTTCGAAATTGTTCTCATTCGAAATACCCGCCTGACCGTTGCTGATCGGGGGCGGCGCGTTGGACGGGCTGGCCTGAATGGGTTGCCGGCCCGAATTCAGCGCAATAGCGGTGTCGCTGGCCAATCGTTCCGCATCGGATTGCGGTGCAGCAGCAGACAGTGGCGCGCCCGATCCGGTGACCACAACAGCACCTGCATTTGCATTTGCATTTGCGCCCGTGGGTCCGGTGCCGATGGGTTGCACCGATACGCCGGGGGCGGCGGGCATGGCCTGACCGCTAAGTTGCGCATCACGCGCGGCCTGCTGACGCTGGTATTCCTCGTAGCTGCCAAACCCCACGCCTGCACCGCTGTCGGGCAAGGTAGGTTCACATGCGGCAAGGGTCATCGCCCCCATGGCTGTCAGCCCGATCATCCGGATACGCATCACATTCGTCCTGCTTTTGTCATTCATAAAAACGCAATCACCGACAGGGTTTTGCCCCGCCGGTATTGCGTCGATATTACATCGCTATCACGTCGGCACCGGTTTTTGCAGCGCCTCACGCGGGATTTACCACCAGTTTGACGGTTTTGCCACAAATCCGGCGGCCTGTTCCAATGCATAGGCGGTATTCAGCAGATCGCCTTCCTCCCACGGGCGGCCGATCAGTTGCAGGCCAAGCGGCAGCCCCTGATGATCCAGCCCCGCAGGCACGGCGATACCGGGCAGACCGGCAAGGTTGACCGTGACCGTAAACACATCGTTCAGATACATTTTCACCGGATCGGCATCGGCCATTTCCCCCAGACCGAATGCAGCCGACGGCGTGGCCGGTGTCAGGATCGCGTCAACCCCTGCGGCGAATGCCTGATCGAAATCCTGTTTGATCAGGGCGCGCACGCGGCGGGCACGGTTGTAATAGGCATCATAAAAACCGGCGGACAACACATAGGTGCCCACCATAACGCGGCGCTGCACCTCGTGGCCGAAGCCTTCGGCGCGGGTTTTTTCATACATTTCGGTGATGCCGTCACCCGCCGCCAGTTTGGCACGGTGACCGAAACGCACCCCGTCATAGCGGGCCAGATTCGATGATGCCTCGGCCGGGGCGATCACATAGTATGCGGGCAGCGCGTATTTGGTGTGGGGCAGCGAAATATCGACCATTTCCGCGCCTGCGGATTCCAGCATCTTGCGGCCATCGGCCCATAGGGCATCAATTTCATCCGGCATGCCATCCATATGATATTCTCGCGGAATGCCGATTTTCTTGCCCTTGATGTCGCCTGTCAGCATGGCTTCGAAATTGGGCACGGGCAGGTCGGCGCTGGTGCTGTCCTTGGGGTCGAACCCGCACATGGATTCCAGCATGATTGCCGCGTCGCGCACGGTTTTGGTCATTGGCCCAGCCTGATCTAGGGACGAGGCAAAGGCCACAACCCCCCAACGCGAACAGCGGCCATAGGTCGGTTTGATGCCCACGGTGCCGGTGAATGCCGCAGGCTGGCGGATCGACCCGCCGGTGTCGGTGCCGGTTGCCGCAAGGCACAGATCGGCGGCCACGGCAGCGGCGGACCCGCCGGATGACCCGCCCGGTGTCAGATCGCGGTCGTCCACCTTCCACGGGTTCACGGCATTGCCATAAACCGATGTTTCGTTGGACGATCCCATGGCGAATTCATCCATGTTCAGCTTGCCCAGCATCACCGCACCCGCATCGAACAACTGGCTGGTGATGCTGGATTCATACTCCGGCAGGAAGCCTTCCAATATGCGCGATCCGGCCTGTGACGGCACGCCCTTGGTGCAGAACAGATCCTTGACCCCGATGGGCAGGCCGCACATGGCGGGGGCATCGCCCGCCGCGATGCGTTCATCCGCCGCTTTGGCCTGCGCCAATGCGATGTCGGGGGTGTTGTGCACGAATGCGTTCAACTTGCCCGCCGCGCCTGCGGCTTTCAAACAGGCCTCGGTCAGTTCAACCGAGGTCACGTCACGCGCACGCAGTTTGTCGCGGGCATCGGCAAGGGTCAGGGTGTTCAGATCGGTCATGTCTTATTCCACCACTTTGGGGACGGCAAAAAACCCTTCGCGGGCATCGGGGGCGTTTTTCAGGATCTTGTGCTGCATCCCGCCATCGGTCACCACATCGGCGCGGCGGCGCAGGGCCATCGGCGAGACCGAGGTCATGGGTTCCACCCCGTCTACGTCCACCTCGTTCAGCTGTTCAATGAAACCAAGGATGGTGTTGAATTCCTGCGCCAAAGCGGGAAGCTGTTCCTCCTCCACCTTGATGCGGGCCAGTTTGGCAACACGGGCGGCGGTTTCCAGATCAATGGACATTGGCAATCTCCGTCATATTCGGGCTATTCGGGCTATTCGGGTCTGGACCCGCGTTTACCGCCCTGCGGGGGGCGCTGCAAGCATATGGCGGCGGTATATCGCGATCATCCAGCCCAACATCACGGCATTCAGCAAGTGCCAGATGAAATGCGTGCCAATCGGCAACACCCTGCACAGCGGCAGGTCAAGCGCACGAAAACAGATAGACATCACCAACAGTCCGGCCCCCACGGCCAGCCCGCGCGCAATGGGCGCGGGGCGCAGCAACCAGGCATGTAGCGCGATCAGCAGCGGCACAGGCATATATCCGGCAGAGGACCCGATGCCGGGGATCAACGTGAACACAGGCGTTGTGGCGGCAGCAAAGGGGATGAAACCAACGGCAAACGCGCTCGATTTCATTTTCCCGTGACGCCAGACATCGCGGTGCATCAGATAGATATAAAACAGAATAAACCCAAGGATCGGCAGCACATCAGCCAGCCCCGCCCATTGCGTCGCATAGGTATGAAACACCCCCGACCCCAGCCCGATCAACAGCAGAATCACAGACAGCCCCCGCGCCGCTGGCACCCCTGCGCTGCGCCACCACATCCACAGCCCCACAAGGATAAAGGCCAGATTGGTCACTGCGTTCAGCGGTTCGGCCCACAGGCCTGGCGACAGGCGTTCGCAATAGCCATCCACCTGTTGCGTCAGATCCATGTTTGCTGCCTTTTCAATCCTGCGTGCCGTGCTACCCTGACATGCAAAGAATAGGAGAGACACCCATGAAAATCATCTGGCTCGGACATTCCAGTTTTCGTTTTGAAATCGGCGATCAGGTTCTGCTGGTTGACCCGTGGTTCACGGGCAACCCGATGTTTCCTGCCGACAAACAGGCCGAAGCCATCGCAGACACCACCGCGATTTTCCTCACCCACGGGCATGGCGACCACGCCGCCAATGCGGTGGGCATCGCCAAGGAACTGGGCGTTACGGTCTATTGCATCCACGAATTATCGAAATGGGTCGGGAACGAGGGCGCCGAGGTGGTCGGCTTTGGCAAGGGCGGCACCATCACATTAGGTGATGTGCGCGTGACCATGGTGAACGCGGTGCATTCGTCCTCTATCGACTTTGGCGACGGGTTGCCCACCTATGCGGGCGGCGAGGCCGGATTTATCATTCGCGGCGAAGGGCATTCGGTCTATTTCAGCGGTGACACCGATGTCATGGCCGATATGGGCGTGATCGCAGACCGTTACGCACCTGATATCGGGATTCTATGCGCGGGCGGTCATTTCACCATGGATATGGAAGGCGCGGCATATGCAGCCAAGAAATTCTTTGACTTCACAACCGTGATCCCCTGCCATTACCGCACCTTTCCCCTGCTGGAACAATCCGCCGAGGCATTGATAAAGGCGCTATCGGGCGTGCATGTGATGGAACCCGAAGTGATGGAACCGATCACCATTTGATACCAGGGTTCCAATCGGGCAGGGGCGAATTTCGTCACGAAATTCGGGGCGGAATTCGTTATGAATTCCGCTCCCCTCCTCGGCGGGCGGCGAAAAACCCGCTTAGCAGGGCTTCGGCGCGGCCTGCGCCGATCCCGTCATAAACTTCGGGCACATGATGGCATTGCGGGTGACTGAAAATACGCGGCCCCTGCGCCACGCCGCCCGATTTCGGATCGGATGCCCCATAATACAGCCGCGCAATGCGGGCAGCGGAAATCACTGTGGCGCACATCGGGCATGGTTCCAGCGTGACATATAGCACGTGATCCGGCAGGCGCTCGGACCCGGCAGCGGCACAGGCGGCGCGAATGGCCAGCACCTCGGCATGGGCGGTGGGGTCATTCAATTCGCGGGTGCGGTTGCCCGCCCGCGCCACCACATGGCCATCAGGCGCGATAATCACCGCGCCCACCGGCACCTCGCCGCTTGCGGCTGCGGCCTCTGCCTCTTGCAACGCAAGGTCCATATAGCTGTCAAACTCCATGCCCACCCGATTGCCCAACGATCCGCGCTTTCGCAAGCATTGATTCTGCGATATGGCCGGAACATGAGCCAGACACCACGCAAATCCCCCGCCAAATCCGCTCCCGCCGCATCGGGCGACACCCCCAGCGGTGACCGCATCGCCAAGGTGATCGCGCGCGCCGGTGTTGCCTCGCGCCGTGACGCGGAAAAAATTATCAACGCGGGCCGTGTCAGCGTGAACGGCAAAGTGATCGACAGCCCCGCATTGAACGTCACCGCCAAGGATAAAATCGTGGTCGACGGCAAGCCGCTGAACCCGCCGGAACCGCCACGCATGTGGATGTATCACAAACCCACCGGACTGGTGACCAGCAACAGCGATGAAAAAGGCCGCGCCACCATTTTCGACGCACTGCCCGCCGATCTGCCCCGCGTAATGACCGTGGGGCGGCTGGATCTGAACTCCGAAGGGTTGCTACTGCTGACCAATGACGGCGACCTGAAACGCCAGTTGGAACTGCCCTCGACCGGCTGGCTGCGCCGCTATCGCGTGCGGGTGAACGGGCGCGTCACGGAAACCGCGCTTGACCCGCTGCGCAAGGGGATCGTCGCGGATGGGGAACATTTCCTGCCGATGGATGTGACGCTGGACCGCCAACAGGGCGCAAACGCATGGCTGACCATCGGGTTGCGAGAGGGCAAAAACCGCGAAATCCGCCGCGCCCTGTCTGAAATCGGATTCAGCGTGAACCGCCTGATCCGCGTGTCATACGGCCCGTTCCAACTGGGCAACCTGAAAGAAGGCGCTGTCGAGGAAATCCGGCGCAAGGTGCTGCGCGACCAACTGGGGCTGGAGATAGAGGAGCCACAAGGCACAACCGCCCGCCCCGGCACCAAGGTCAGCCGCAACCGCAAACCTGCCGCGCCACGCGCCACCGACCTGACCGATATGACGCCGCATTCCAAACGCGGTAAACCTGCGGGCAAACCTGCCCCCCGATCCGGCGGCAAATTCGCGCCAAAAGGTGACGGAAAACCCGCATTTTCCGGACGTGGTGCAAAGCCTGCCCAAAACCGCAGCAGACCCGCCACAGGCGGCGCAGGAAAACCGCCACGCGGGGGGCGAAAGGGGTAAACTAAGCGCAGTTCCCCCTAGCAACCCGATCACAAAGCACATAAGTTTCGCCCAGTAAGGTGACTTCGGGGGGCTGGATGTCCGATACCGCGCTACAGAAACTGGCGTTTGTTTTGCTTGTCTTGTTGATCCTCTATGTGACGATCGCGGGGGGCGTGTGATGGCACAGCGATATGGCGGCAAATACAGCCCCGGTGACACCCCGACCCCTGATCCTGACAGCATGAAACCGCGTCCGATGCAGCATGCGCGGCGCACCCGTGCCGGTGGCCGTGTAAACCTGTTGTTTCTGGCGCCGCTACCACTGGTCTGGCAGGCATTCGGCAACGGCGCGACTGCTATGGCATTGAACCTGCTCGCGCTTGGCACCCTGTTGCTGGCCGCATGGCTGACCCGCGAAGGTCTGATCGCGCAAGAGGCATATGACGCCCGCAAGGTCGCCCGCCGCCCTGCCCTGCCGCGCAAGATTCTGGGCAGCGTGCTGACCGGGCTGGGTCTGGCCACTGCCGGCTATGCCGCCGCTGGCGATCTGGCCGCGCCGCTGATCTATCTGGTGGTCGGGGCCGCGCTGCACCTGTTCGCATTCGGGCCGGACCCGTTGAAAAACAAGGGCATGGAAGGCATCGACCAGTTCCAGACAGACCGCGTGGCCCGCGCAGTCGGCGCCGCCGAACAGCATCTGGCAGAAATGAGCGACGCCATGTCCCGCGCCGGTGACCGCCAGATGACGCAGCGCATGGAACAGTTTCAAACCACCGCCCGCGACCTGTTCCGCACCGTCGAAGAAGACCCCCGCGACCTGACAGCCGCACGCAAGTATCTGTCGGTCTATTTGATGGGCGCACGCGATGCGACGGTGAAATTTGCCGATATTTACGCCCGCACCCGCGATGCGCAGGCACGCCATGATTACGCCGCCCTGCTGGATGATCTGGAACAGAATTTCGCCGCTCGCACCCGCAAAATGCTGGTCGATGACCGCAGCGACCTGAACGTGGAAATCGACGTGCTGCGCGACCGTTTGCAGCGCGAAGGCCTGCATATAGAATAACCCTCAACAGGGCCGCCGCGCCCGCCCAGAAAAGGGATCAGAAATGTCCGTCAAAACCGCCGAAAAAGCCCAGCAAACCCTGGCCGCTGTTCAGGAAGTCAACGCCGTTGTCCTGCCCGAACCCGGCAAAGCCGAAGCCATCGTATCGCTGGATCAGGCCGACGCCCTGCAAACCGAAGCCATACGCAAGCGCATGGATGAACTGGACATGACGGATACCAATTCCATCGTGTCCTTCGGGTCGGGTGCGCAGGCTGAATTGCAAGTGATTTCGCAATCCATGCTGTCGGGCGTGCGCAACAAGGATGTCGGCCCTGCGGGCGACAGCCTGCGCGACATCGTCACCACCATTCGCGGGTTTTCCGTGTCGGAACTGGACGTGCGCCGCAAGCGGTCGTTCTGGGAACGTCTGCTGGGCCGCGCCGCGCCTTTTGCCAAATTCACCGCCCGTTTCGAAGAGGTGCAGGGCCAGATCGACCGTGTCACCGACAACCTGCTGGAACATGAACACAAGCTGCTTAAGGATATCAAATCGCTGGATATTCTGTATGAAAAGACGCTGGATTTCTATGACGAACTGGCACTGTATATCGCCGCTGGCGAAGCGAAACTGAAAGAGCTGGACAGCAAGGACATCCTCGCCAAAGAGGCCGAAGTCCAGGCCGCGCCCGAGGGCGATCAGGTGATGAAAGCGCAGGAATTGCGCGACCTGCGCGCCGCACGTGATGATCTGGAACGCCGCGTGCATGACCTGAAACTGACCCGTCAGGTGACCATGCAATCGCTGCCCTCGATCCGGCTGGTGCAGGAAAATGACAAATCGCTGGTGACGAAAATCAATTCGACCCTGGTCAACACCGTGCCGCTGTGGGAAACCCAGCTGGCGCAGGCCGTCACCATCCAACGCAGCGCCGAAGCCGCCGCCGCCGTGCGCGAGGCCAACGACCTGACCAACGAATTGCTGACCGCCAATGCCAAAAACCTGCGCGACAGCAACAAAATCATCCGCGAGGAAATGGAACGCGGCGTGTTCGACATCGAAGCCGTGAAACAGGCCAATGCCGATCTGATCGGCACCATTCAGGAATCCCTGCAAATCGCTGACGAGGGCAAGGCAAAACGCGCCGCCGCCGAGGAAGACCTGAAGAAAATGGAAGCCGAACTGCGCGACACTCTGGCCGCCGCCAAAGCCAAGAAAACCGGCATGGGCGACAACGCGGCCACTGCCGTTCCCGCAACCTGAGGCAATGATGGCGCACCTGAAAATAGCATCCGTGATGATGGCGGCGGGGCTGGCCCTGACCGCCTGTCTGGACGCGGCCGCGCCCCCCACTGTCACGCCACAGGTGCGCCCCACAGGGTTGATCCCCCCCGCCCCGAAACCGCAGCCCCCACAGGAGACCAGCCAGGAAAGCCGTGCATTGTCAGCCTATTACGGGCGTGTTCAGGGCGAATTACTGGCGCAGGGCCTGCTGCGTCAGGATGGCGGCGGGCCGGATACGCCCTTTACCACTGCGATGCTGGTGCGCAATTTCACCCGCATCGCGTTTTTTGACGAATATGAACGCGGCGCGGGGTTGCAGGCCGCACGCGGCACCCCCGGCGTGTTGCGCCGCTGGTCTGGCCCCGTGCGCCTGACCGTGGAATTTGGCAAATCCGTGCCCGCAGCGCAACGCACACGTGACCGTGCCACCGTGGCAGGATATGCCGCCCGGTTGAAAAACATCACCGGCCACCCGATTGGCATGTCGGATGCATCGCCCAATTTTCATGTGCTGGTGATGGGCGAGGACGACCGCGCACAGGCCATTCCCCGCGTGTTGGAAATCGTGCCCAATATCAACCCCGCCTCGTTGTCGATTCTGCGCAATATCCCGCGTTCGATCCATTGTCTGGTGATTGCTTTCTCATCGGATCAGAACGACCATGAATACCGCCGCGCCATTGCATTGGTGCGTGCAGAACACCCTGATTTATTGCGCAAATCCTGCATGCACGAAGAAATCGCACAGGGGTTGGGGCTGGCCAATGACAGCCCGCAGGCGCGCCCGTCGATCTTTAACGACGATGACGAATTTGCCCTGCTGACCACCCATGACGAAATGCTGCTGCGTATGCTTTACAGCCCGCGTTTGCGCGGCGGCATGGGCCCAGAGGAGGCCCAGCCGATCCTGCGCGAACTGGCGAATGAATTGATCGGCGGCGATTCATGAGCGAGACAGGGCAGCAGCCCTCTTACTTGCTGGGGCAGCGGTTGACCCTGCCCTGCGGCGCGGTGCTGCCCAACCGGATTGTGAAATCGGCCATGTCCGAAGGGCTGGCCGATGGCGCGGGCCGCGCCACGCCACGCCATGCGACCCTGTATAACCGCTGGGGTGCGGGCGGGGCCGGAATGCTGATCACCGGAAATGTGATGGTTGACCGGCAACACCTTGAAAATGCGGGAAATATCTGCATAGATGGGCCGCAGGACGACAGCGCCATGAATGCGCTGCGCGCAGTGTCGGCGGCGGGCAAATCCGCCGGTGCCGTGATGGTGATGCAGTTGAACCATGCCGGGCGGCAGGTGCCACGTGCCATCAATCCGCATCCGAAATCCGCCTCTGATGTCGCGCTGCTGCTTGGCAAACGCTTTGCCAAACCCACGCCGATGTCCGGCGGCGAAGTCGAAGATGTGATCGCCCGTTTTGTCCATGGTGCCCGCGTGGCGCAGGACAGCGGGTTTGACGGCGTGCAGGTGCATGGCGCGCATGGCTATCTGGTGTCGCAATTCCTGTCACCGCTGACCAACCGGCGTTCGGACCAATGGGGCGGGTCGCTGGCCGACCGCGTGCGCCTGCTGCTGGAACTGATCCGCCGCATCCGGTCCGCCTGTGGCACGCGGTTCATTGTCGGGGTCAAATTGAATTCGGCCGACTTTCAGCGCGGCGGATTCAGCGAGGACGACAGCGTGCAGGTCGCCGCATGGTTAGAGGGCGCAGGCGCGGATTTCATCGAGGTATCAGGCGGCAATTACGAACAGCCCCGCATGATGAACATCGACCGGCTGGACCCGCTGGCAACGCGCCGTGACACCACCCGCCTGCGCGAGGCCTATTTTATGGATTTCGCCCCGCGTCTGCGCCGTGCGACCACCCTGCCGATCATGGTCACGGGCGGGTTTCGCACCGCCACGACCATGGCCCGCGCCCTGGTGGACGGGGTCGATCTGATCGGGCTGGCGCGTCCCATGACCATGGCCCCGCAATGCCCCGCAACCCTGTTAGAGGGGCAGAGCGAACCGTTAAACCGCCGCGAAAGCGATCTGTCGCTGGGACCGGGCTGGCTGGGTCCGAATTCGCCGGTATCCATGATACGCGACCTGAATGCGGCAGGCATCATGGCATGGTATACGCAACAGATTACGAATTTGGCAGATGGCGGCGAACCCGACGGGTCGCTGCCGCTATGGCGTGCGCTACGTGGTTATATCCAAAAGGAAAAATCTGCATTGGCCGCGCTGAAACAAACCTGACACCCTGCGCAAAGGCGCAGCGATTTCACATTGAAAGGACCAACAGACATGGGCATTTTCGATTTTCTTTCCGGCGAATTTATCGACGTCATCCATTGGACAGACAACACCCGCGATACCATGGTCTGGCGGTTCGAACGCGAAGCACATGAAATCAAATATGGTGCCAAACTGACCGTGCGCGAAGGGCAAGCCGCCGTTTTCGTGCACGAGGGGCAGCTGGCCGATGTCTTCACCCCCGGTCTTTATATGTTGGAAACCAACAACATGCCGGTGATGACCACGCTGCAACACTGGGATCACGGGTTCAAATCGCCCTTCAAATCGGAAATATATTTCGTCAACACCACGCGGTTTAACGATCTGAAATGGGGCACCAAAAACCCGATCATCTGCCGCGATCCAGAATTCGGCCCCGTGCGCATCCGCGCCTATGGCACATATTCCGTGCGCGTCACCGATGCCGCCAAATTCCTGACCGAGATCGTCGGCACAGACGGCGAATTCACCATGGACGAGATCAGCTTCCAGATCCGCAATATCATCGTGCAGGAGTTTTCCCGCGTGATTGCCAGTTCGGGCATTCCGGTGCTGGACATGGCCGCGAACACCGCCGATCTGGGCAAACTGGTGGCCACGTCCATTTCCGGTGTGATCGCTGAATACGGGCTGACCATCCCGGAATTGTATATTGAAAACATAAGCCTACCCCCCGCGGTCGAGGAGGCAATGGACAAGCGCACCTCGATGGGGGTGGTTGGCGATCTGGGCAAGTTCACCCAATACACCGCCGCCGAGGCCATGAGCGCCGCCGCCAAAAACCCCGCCGGTGGTGGCGGGATGGGCGCCGGTTTGGGCATGGGCATGGGCATGGCGATGGCGCAGCAAATGGCGCATCCGCAGGGGCCGTGGGGCGCGCGCCCCGATGCCGCGCCTGTGGTGCAGGCACCGCCCCCGCCCCCCCCTGCCGAACATGTCTGGCACATCGCCGAGGGCGGAAACACCAGCGGCCCGTTTTCAAAGGCCGCGATGGGGCGCAAGGTGTCGGATGGCAGCCTGACCCGCACCACCCATGTCTGGACTCCCGGCCAGGACGGTTGGAAACTGGCCGAGGATGTGCAGGAACTGGCGCAGCTGTTCACCGTCATGCCCCCGCCCCCGCCCGCCGGATAATCCACGCTTTCGCCCCCGTCAGGAGCCGCCCCAATGACCCGCGTGCGCCGATCCAGCCAATGCGGCACCTCGCCCGCAGCCACCCGCGCCGAGGCCATCGCCCTTGCCCTGATGGGCGCGGGTGAAATGCCAGCGGTGCGGCTGGCGGAAAACGCGGTTTGGGATGCACCAAGCGGCGCAATCATGGGCCGGGCCGCGAACATGGCCGCCCGCGCCGCCGGGCCGCCGCCTGATAAAATCGAACTGGACGAGATCACAACCAAGGGCAAAGCAGGGTCGGTTTCGGGGCGGGTGTTTCGCGCCGGTGCGGCCAGCCTGTTTTGCCATCTGATCCGCTATACCAATGCCAGCGGCGTGGAAATCGCGCAGCTGGTCAGTTTTGAACACAGCGGAACACCGAGATGACGGACCCGATGCAAGACGCGCCTAACCCACTGAGCGAACAACACTTTCCCTGCAATCAATGCGGGTCCGACCTGCGCTATGACCCTGATGCGGGGCAATTGGTTTGCGATCACTGCGGTAATAGGCAGCCCATAGAAGGAACCAGTCGCAACAGCATCCGCGAGCTGGATTTCCGCACCGCCCTGCGCGATGCCCTGCCCGCGCAGGAAATCGAGGAAACCCGCGTCACCCAATGCCCCAACTGCGGTGCGCAGGTCGAATTGGGCGGGGCCGATCATGCCACCGAATGCCCGTTCTGTGCCACCCCCGTGGTGGCCGACACCGGCACCCACCGCCATATCAAACCCAAGGGCGTTCTGCCCTTTGCACTGGATGAAACCACCGCGCGCAAATCCATGACCGACTGGCTGGGGCGGCTGTGGTTCGCACCAAACGGGTTGCAGGAATACGCCCGCAAGGGCCGCAAGATGGATGGCATTTATGTGCCATACTGGACCTATGACGCCGACACGAAATCCAGCTATCGCGGCGAACGCGGCACGGTCTATTACGAAACCCGCACCGTCATGCGCGACGGCAAACGCAGCACGCAACGCGTTGCGAAAATCCGCTGGTCGCCTGCTTCGGGTCGGGTGGCGCGGTTTTTTGACGATGTGCTGGTGCTGGCCTCGCGCAGCCTGCCGAAAAAATACACCGATGCCCTGCACCCGTGGGATTTGTCGGCGTTAGAGCCATACCAGCCCGAATTTCTGGCCGGTTTCCGCGCCGAAGGATACACTGTGGAACTGGACGAGGGCTACGACGAGGCCCGCGCCCATATGGCCTCTGTGATCGAACGCGATGTGCGGTTTGATATCGGTGGTGATCGCCAACGCATCCATGCACTGGATACAGCGGTCAGCGATGTGACATTCAAACATATCCTGCTGCCGGTCTGGCTGGCCGCTTATAAATATCGCGGCCGCACCTATCGGTTTGTGGTCAACGGCCAAACCGGCCGCGTGCAGGGCGAACGCCCGTGGTCCGCATGGAAAATCGCCATCGCCGTGGTGCTGGGGCTGATCGTGGCGGGCGGCGTCGGCTATGCCATTGCCCTCAACCAAGGAAACATATGATGACCCGGATCGAGACATTGGAAACCCTGCTGCACAGCCGCCATTCCTGCCGCGCCTTTCGCCCGGACCAGCTGGATGATACGCTGGTGGAACGCATTGTCGCCGCTGCGGGGCGCGTGCCCAGCTGGTGCAATGCGCAGCCATGGCAGGTGATCGTGACACGCGGCACTGAAACAGACCGCTTTCGCGATGTGATCATGCAGGCCGCGCTAAACAACGCCCCCGAACCCGATGTGCCATGGCCCGAAGCATACGAGGGCGTCTACCGCAGCCGCCGCCGCACCTGCGGGTTTCAACTCTATAACGCCGTCGGTATCCCCAAGGAAGACCGCGAAAGCACCCGCCAGCAGATGCTGGAAAACTACCGCCTGTTCGGCGCGCCCCATGTGGCGATTGTCACATCCGAGGCAAAACTCGGCCCCTACGGCGCGATGGATTGCGGCGGCTTTGTCGCGGCCTTTACTCTGGCGGCAGAGGCCATGGGCGTGGCCAGCATCCCCCAGGCTGCCGTGGCGGCCTATGGCCCGACGGTGCGCGATTTCTTTGGCATTGATCAGGGTCGTAACATCCTTTGTGCTATTTCACTTGGCTACGCCGACCCCGATCACCCCGCCAATAAGTTTCGCACCGAACGCGCCCCGCTGGATCAGGTGCTGGACTGGCGCGGTTAAACCACCAGATACGCAGGAGTCCCCAGAATGCGCGCCCTCATCCAACGTGTCACCCGTGCCAGCGTCACCGTCGACAATGCCGTAATCGGCGAAACCGGCCCCGGCCTGTTGATCCTGATCTGCGCCATGACGGGCGACACGGACGACCTGCCCGCCAGGCTGGCCGCAAAAATCACCAAACTGCGCATTTTCAAGGATGAGAGCGGCAAGATGAACCGCTCCTTGATCGACATTCAAGGCAGCGCATTGGTGGTGTCGCAATTCACCCTTGCCGCCGACACCAAACGCGGCAACCGCCCCGGATTTTCCACCGCCGCCCCGCCGGATCAGGGGCGCGCACTGTATGAAGCCTTTGCCGCCGAAGTCGCTGCTCTTGGCATTCCCACCCAAACCGGCGCATTCGGGGCTGATATGGCGGTGGAATTGATCAATGACGGGCCCGTCACGATCTGGATCGACACGGCGGATTGAACGCTGGCAACATCGCTTGCAAAACCAACAGGAGCCTCCGGCGGGAGTATTGGAGCCAAGAAAAAGTCGGGCAGAACCACCCTTCACTTTTTCTTGGTAAAAATACTCTGGGGGAGGCGGGTTCCGCAGGAACCGGCCTTTGGGGGCAAAGCCCCCGTCGCCGATCGCCAGATCGGCCACCGATGATGCCAGCCGGAACGGCTGTCTGCTGGATTACGGCAGGTCAGGATTTTTTCACGAATTCCGTCAGGATCACGATGTGTTGGCCTTCGACGCGGCCTTCGATATGGGCGGCGTTGTCGGGGACCAATGCAATACCCCGCACCGCGGTGCCACGTTTGGCGGTAAAGCCCGCGCCCTTGACCGGCAGGTCCTTGATCAGCACCACGGTATCGCCCTGCGCCAGCTGTGCGCCGTTGCTGTCGCGGTGGATAATTTCGGGTTCTGACGCCAGCCCCGCCTCGGCCCATGCCTGCACTTCGGGTTCCAGATAGGCGATGTCCAGCAGGTCATTGGCCCATGCGGTGCCCAGCCGTTTCAGCAATCGCCATGCGGTGACTTTGGTGGCGTGGTCTTCGCTCCAGATGGCATCGTTCAGGCATTGCCAATGAGGGGCATCTGTTGGCCCGCTCTCCGCACCAGCCAGACAGGTTTCGCACAGGGCGATTTCGTCAGTGCGGGGGCCAACGGTGAAATCATTTGCGGGGGTTGATCCGCATAGGGCACAGGGCGTGGACATCGGGCAATTCCTTTTCAATGCACAAAGGCCCGCGCTTTATGGGCGGCGGGCCTTGGCTTGTCCATGTGGCATAGATCACGGCTCGCGGAATGCTTCACGCGATTTATACAGCGGTTTCAACAGGTATTGCAGCACGGTCTTTTCGCCGGTGTGCAATTCCACGGTGCTTTGCATGCCCGGTCGAATCGCCAGTTGCGCCTGGCGTTCTGTCAGGTTGTCCATATCCACCCGCAGCGTCACCTTATAATGCGCACTGGCATCGGGGTCACGGGCGCGCTCGTCCTTGAAGGTATCCGCCGAAATGAAATCGACCCGCCCCTTGAGGCTACCAAAGATCGTGTAGTCATAGGCCGAGAGTTTGATCGTCGCCTCCTGGCCGTGGCGCAGGTTGGCGATGTCTTCGGGTTTGATGCGGGCCTCGACGAACAGTTCCTCGTCCAGCGGAATGATCTGCGCGATTTCCTCGCCCGGGCGGATCACGCCGCCGATGGTCGTCACGCCCAATTTGTTGACGATGCCGCGCATCGGGCTGACCAGAATGGTGCGGTTCAACTGGTCCTGACTGGATTTCAGGTTCTGGCGCAGTGTGGCCAGCTCCTTGAGCGTATCTGAATATTCCTTGGCGCGGTCCAGCTCGGCTTGTGTCACGATTTCATCCATGCGGTTTTTCGCATCGGCGTGGGTTTTACGTGAACGGGTGACCTCGATCAGGGCGACCACCTTTTTCTCTAGCAGGTCCTCTAGCAGGGCGCGTTCTTTCCACGCCTGATCCAGCACGCGCTGCGCGCCTTCGCGACGGGCCACGTAATCGGTTTGCCGAGCCTGCAACAGGGCGCGTTCTGATGCGACCATTTCCGGGGTGCGTGCCGCCAGATCGGCGGGCACGGTGAAATCCATCATGCCTGCCAGTTCGGCCTCTAGCCGCAGGCGGCGGATATCATAGGCGGCGATCTGGTCGCGCAGATCATCAACTGATGACTGGAATTGCGTACCATACAACCGCGCCAGAACATCGCCCTTTTGCACGGTGTCGCCCTCTTTGACCAGCAGTTCGGCCAGAATGCCACCTTCGAGGTTTTGAATGATCTGCGGGCGCGAGGAGGATATAAATTCGCCCTCGGCGCGCACGATTTCATCGACCCATGCCAATGCCGCCCAGATCACGAACAGCCAGACCGTGCCAAAACACAGCCAGATCATCAGGGAGGGGCCGCGCAGTTTGGCGTTCATCTGGCTGGCCAGATTGCCACCCGTGCCGCCAAGGTTTGTGGTTCCAGCCGCCATATCAGGCCCCCTTGCGCATCGGTTGTGCGCCGCCCAGTTGCGTGCCGTTCAGATGCGCCATGACCTGTTCACGCGGGCCATCCACGGCCAAACGGCCATTGTTCAGGATCAACGTGCGGCTGGTCAGCGCCAGAATGGGCATCCGGTGCGTTGCAATGATCGCCGTGCGGCCCTGCAACCATTCGGTCAGACGCGCCACCAGTGCCGTTTCCAGCGCCTGATCCAGCGCGGCGGTGGGTTCGTCCAGCAGGCAGATCTGCGGGTTTTGCAGCCACAGACGCGCCCAGCCAATGGATTGGCGTTGACCAATCGACAGCCCCTGCCCGCTGTCACGAATTTCCAGATCCAGCCCCTTGGGGTGGCCGCGCACGAAGCCCCCCAAACCGGCGAAATCCAGCGCTTCCATCAGGCGGTCGTCGTCGCGTTCCAGCATGTTCAGGTTCAGGTTGTCGCGCAATGTGCCCGCAAACAGGCGCACGTCCTGCCCCAGATACCCGATCAGGCGGCGCAGATCACGCGGTTCGATCTGGGCAATATCGGTGCCATCCAGCATCACGGTGCCCTTGCCGGGGGCATATAGCCCCGTCAGCAATTTCAACAGGGTGGATTTGCCCGACCCGTTGGCACCCAGAATGGCCAGATGTTGCCCCGCCGCGATTTTGATCGCGGGCACATCCAGCGTTTGTGCGCCATCATCGTCATAGCGGAAATTCACTTCGCGCAGTTGGTAATCACCGCGCAGGCTTTCACGGCGCAAGTAATGGCGATCCTCATCCGCGTCTTGCGGCGCATCGGCGATGCCGTCCAGCCCGTCCAATGCGTTTTTGACATTGGACCAGCGCGCCATGGTGCTGGCCAGTTGGGTCAGCGGTGCCAGCGTGCGCGAGGTCAGAATGCCTGTGGCAATGATCGACCCCACGGTGAATTCGCCCGCGAACACCAGATAGGTGCCCATGATCACAGCCGCGACATAGGTCGCCTGTTGCACCCCCTGCGACCAGAATGTCAGCATGGACGACAGGCGGCGCTGTTCCGATGATTTCAACGCCGAAAGCGCGATCATTTCTGTCCAAAGACGGCGGATGCGATCCTCGGCCCGTTGGGTTTTGACGGTGTCCAGTTCGGTCACCACCTCGTGCAGCATCCGGCTGGCCTTGGTCGATGCGCCCTGGGTTTCCTGTGTCAGGCGCATCATGCGCTTTTGCAGGAAAAATCCGGGCAGCACCATCAGCACGCCGCCCGCGACCAGCACCCAAACCACATTGCCCGCAATAGATGCGACCAAAAACAGGAACAGGAAAATGAACGGAATGTCCGTCAGCGACCCCACGGTAGAAGCAGTGAAAAATTCACGCACCGATCCGAATTCGCGCATGGATGCAAACAGTTGCGAGGGCGAGCGCCCGCGCAGATCCGAACGCATGCCCAACAGGCGGTCCATCAGCATTTGCTGCACGCCCAGTTCGATCTGGCGACCTGCGCCATCCATGATCTGGGCGCGGGCGGATTTCAGGAATGCCTCCATCAGCAGGGCCACGAATGCGCCCGCCGCCAGCACCCACAGGGTGGCCTCGGATTGGTGCGGGATCACGCGGTCATAGATTTGCAACGAAAACAGCGCCACGGATACGGCCAGAATATTGGCCACGAATGACCCCAATGCGACCTCGCCGAACTGGCGGCGAAAACGGCCGAACTGGCCCCAAAACCAATGCGGCGCTGCCGATTTGGGCGTGTGCGCGGCGGCGATACGCCCCATCGGGGCCTCGGCGTGGACCAGATGTCCGGTGAAATAGGGGGTGAATTCGGCCAGCGGGATATGGGCGCGATTGTCAGGGCAGGTGGTGTCATAGATCACCAGATCGCCACGCGATTGTGACAGCACCAGCACGAACTGGCCCGATGTCATCTGGGCAATGGCGGGCCACATATCGGGGGTCAGCACAGTGGCACGCGCCACCGAAGTATCCAGGCCCACGGCCCGCAAACCACGCGCCAGATTTTGCGGCTGCACGCCCATGCCGCCACCCATGGCATCGGTGGTCATGGCCTCTAGAATGTCATGGGCCAGCGCATCAATACCCAGAAGTGACGCCAGCACCGACCCCAGTTCGGCACGCGCGCGCAACCGTTCATCAAACCTGTCGCGGGGCGCATCACCGGGGGCGGTGTTGACGTTGGAAACCACCTGCGGGCGCACCACTTGCGGGCGCGGGCGGGCGTCATTGTTGATGGTCAGCGAAAGGGGGGGCTTGCCCCCCGCATTTACAGTATTGCCAGAATTGCCTGTGTTGCCGGTCATGCCGTCAAATCTCGCTTCCGTCGGCCAAAAGCCCCAGTTCCTGTGCGATTTCCAACCGCGACAGCACGGCGCGGTATTTCAACTGCACCTCGTTTTGCTGCGCAGAGGCAAAGGTTTCGTAAACCCCGACCACATCCATCACCTGCCGTTGACCTGCGTCATACTGGCTCTGGAACAGGTCCAGGTTTTGCTTGGCCTGCGCGGTCAGTTTCTGCGCCTCGACCGCCTGACGTTCGGCGGCCTGCGCTTCGCTTTGCAGGCGGGCCAGACGGCGGTTTGCCTCCTCCACCGCTTGGGAGACCTTGCGCCCTGCCCCTTCTTTTGCGGCTTCGATCGCCTTGAGGCTGGCACCGGTTCCAAACCCGATGGGGGTATCCGATCCCGCGGTCAACGTCGGACCAGAGGAATTGGAACCAGCCGTGGCCGACACGCCCAATCCCGGCAGATGACCGGCGCGGGCAATCACAGCTTCGGCGATGGCGCGTTCTTTTTCGGCCTCGGCCAGCATCACCGACAGCGGCTGCGCCGCATCGGCGCGCACCGAAACGCCCGACATTCCCGACACGCCGTTCAACTTGCGCACGGACATGGCGTTCAGCTCGGCGAATGATGCGCCTGCGGTTTCGGTTTGGGCGTTCTGGTTCGACCGGATTTCCGCCAGTTTCTGGCGCAGAACATTCAGATCGGACATATCGGAAACACCGCCTTTGACACGCTCCTCCATGATCCATTCAAAATGGCTCATGTCCTTGAACGATGCCTGCGACAGCGCCGCGCGTTCGCGGGCCTGCTGTGCGGTGATGTATAGGGACAGGGCGGTATAGACGCGTTCGTTGCTGTCTTGCGCCAGCACCACGGCGGCCACTTCGACATCGGCCTTGGCGAAATCGCGTTCGGCCTTTTTGCGGCCATGATCGAACAACACCTGATCCAGCACGATGGATGCCACAACCGCGCCAAGGCTGGTCAGGCTGATCGAGGGGCCAATGGTGGGCAGCCAGTTTTTGGAACGCGCCTCGGCGCGCAAACGTGCGGCGCGCAATTCGGATTCAGCCGACCGGCTGTTGGCGGCCATCACCGATGTCGCCACCTGATCAAAACTGCCCCCGTTCGGCAGCACCGACTGGCGCGCCTGAAGCCCGGAAATGATAACAGACTGCGACGCTTCTTTTTCGCGTGCAGTCAATGTGGATGTCGGATCAGAGGATTTGAAGCGTGACACCTCGTTGCCGTCCCCGCCGGGCAGCGACATGCACCCCGCCAGCGACATCGATGTAATCAATAGAAAACCACGCGTGGAAAAACCGATAAACTGCCCCATGGACCGCCCCTTATATATGGTGCTTGTCGTTGTATTTATTATATTTTTGGGTGGCGCGAGGGAGGTGCCTGTTCCGCCCCCGCGCCGCCAGTAATTTAGATGATCGGTGTGCTGATCTGGATGTCGTCATCGACAACCAGCGTGGCGCCGCCAACCGCGTAAACATCATAGGTCTGGCCATCAATCACCTGCGTCTGGCCCGTGGCCGTGCCGCCATTGATGGTGATTTGATCGTCATGCCCGCCATGCACCGTCAGGGTGTCGCTGTTGGACGACAGGGCGGTAATCGTCGCCTCGTCAATCGTCAGCGTGCTTTCTTCGGCGAATTGCAGGTCCAGATTTTCGATCTGGTGGACCGACAGGTTGGGGTTGTTCAGGTCCACAACCGATGTGGTCGTGTCATCCAGCACCAGATAGGTGCCCGATGTGTTGCCCGCATCATCGGTGGCTTCTACCACCAGATGCGACCCGTCGGGGATGGTCGGGGTGAAACCGAAAATGGTATCCCCCATGAAATCGGTGCCATCGCCGCCCACCTGATTGGTCTGACCCGTTGTTGTGTGGACCTCGTATACCGACAGATCGTCGCCGTTATCATCAACCGAAATCGCGCTATAGCCCGACAATTCGCGGGTATAGGATGCAATGGTCGGCCCACCGGGCGCATCGGTGTCCACCGCAACCGCATCGGTGATGCTGTCGGTGTTGCCCGCCGCATCCGTCGCATAAACGGTATAGGATGCGTCATAGGTGCCGGTGCGGAAGGCCGTTGCCGGAACATTCGCCGTCCAGTTGCCCGCTGCATCCACCGTGGCCGCCACCTGGGTGCCGTCGAAATCGACCATGACGGTTGATCCCTCTTCGACCTGGCCGCGCAGGACCACGCCGTCGGATGCCTCGGCTGCGTTGACCACATCGTCGCCCTCAACCGGAGTGGCGGAGGTTGTCAGGCGGCTGACCAGCGTATCGACATCGAAATCGTCGCTGACGGTCGCGGTGTTGCCCGCTGCATCGGTCGCGTTGACGGTGACGGTGACGTTTTGTTCACCCGTGGGCAGGGCCGTGGCCGGAATGCCCGCCGTCCAGTTGCCCGCGCCATCCACCGTGGCCGCGACGGTGGTGCCGTTCACGGTCAGGTTGACGGTGGAACCGGGTTCAACCGTGCCGGTCATGATCACGCCATCTGATGCTTCGGCCGCATTGACCACATTGTCGCCCTCAACCGGATTGGTCGAAGTGGCAAAATTGGTCACAACCGTATCAATCGCCACGCTGCCCGTAACGCTGCGGCTGTTGCCCGCGGCGTCGGTGGTGGATGCGGTGATAACGGCCGCCGAGGTATCAGCCGGAATTTCAACCGTGGTGAAACCCGCCTGCCAGTTGCCCGACTGATCGGTGACCACGGTGCGTGTGCCGGTGCCGAATTTCACGGTCACAATCGCGCCCGCGTCAGAGGTGCCATACAGGATCACACCGTCGGATGCTTCGGCCATGTTGATGGTGCCGTCGCCTTCGATCGGTTGGCTGGACAGGGCCAGCGAATTGGCCACGGTATCCACTGTGACACTGCTGTTCACGGTATCGACGTTGCCCGCCGCATCGGTCGATGTGGCCGACAGGGTGACAGCGCGTTCACCGCGCGGGATTTCCGCACCCGAATAGGTCACTGTCCAGTTGCCGTTTGCGTCAACAGTTGCGGCGCGGCTCATGCCATCCAGCGTCACGGTGACGGTGGAACCTGGCTCGGTGGTGCCGTTCAGAACCAGACCCGCCTCTGCTTCGGCGGCGTTGATCACCTGATCCGCCCCGCCTGCATTGTTTGTCATGGCAAAGTTGCGCACCAGCGTATCCACCGGAATGCTGCCCGACGCGGTCGAGCTGTTGCCAGATGCATCTGTGGCCACGGCGCTGACCGCGGCCATGGTTTCGCCCGTGGGAATGGCCGAGGACGGGAAATTCGCGCTCCAGCTGCCATCGGCGCCCACGGTGGCCATCAGGGACGTGGTGCCCATGGTGACCACAACGCTGGACCCTGCTTCGGCGGTGCCGGTCAGGATCACACCATCGGATGCTTCGGCAAAGTTGATGGTGCCGTCGCCTTCGACACCGGCGGTGTTGATAGTGACCGAGGATTCAGTGTCGATGTTCAGGCTGCTGTTGGCCGTGGTGATATTGCCCGCAACATCGGTGGCGGTGGCGATCACCGGCAGGGTCATGGTGCCCTGGGGCACTTCGACTGCGGTATAGGTCACGGTCCATGTGCCATCAGCGGCCACCGTGGCCTGACGGGTGATTTCACCCATCTTGACCGATACGGTTGATCCCGCTTCGGCGGTGCCTGTCAGGGTCACGCCCTGTGCGGCCTCGGCTGCGTTGATGATGCCATCGGCGCCGCCATTGCCACCATTGATCGCAACCGACCCGATCGTATCCACACGGAAGCTTTCGGTCACGGAGCTGGCGTTGCCTGCCGCATCCACGGTGGATGCGGTGACATCAACGTCATATTCACCGGGTGCCAGCGTGCTGAAATCAACCGACCAAGTGCCATCGGCGGCCACGGTTGCGGTTTGGGTCATGCCCTGCACCGTCACGGTCATGGTTGCACCCGCTGTCGAGGTGCCGGTGATGGTCACGCCATCTGCGGCCTCGGCTGCGTTAACCACGCCGTCGCCCTCGATGCTGGATGCATTGATGGTGATGTCATGGGGCACCGTATCGACAACCAACACATCGGTGTAGGTTTCGGAATTGCCGTATTGATCGGTCGCCGTAACGGAAATTTCCGTTTCATATTCGCCGGTTACGATCTCTTCACGGGTGTAGCTGACAGACCATGTGCCATCTTCACCCACGGTCAATTCGCGGATCGCGCCGCCACAAACCACAACCAGATCGGCCCCCGGTTCGGATGTGCCGGAAATATCCACACCGTCGGAATGATCCTCGGCATTGACCACAACACCGGTGGATTGCGTCCCATCGGTGAATTCGACCTCGGGCGCAGTGGTGTCGATCAGGATGTTCGGGCCGTCCAGATCGGTTTCGGTGCCATTGGGTTCGACCACATGCACACGCACGTCATATTCGCCATCGGTGGGGAATGTGTCGCCCTCGAACGTGACACCCCAGTTGCCTGCCTGATCGGAATGGGTAACCAGCGTCTGATTGCCGATCACCACCTCTACTTCGGAGTCAGGATCAGCCGTGCCGGTGATTTCAATTTTGGGATCGTCGCCGCCAGTGATGACAACCATGCCATCCTCGTTCACGGTGGGTGCGACATAGGTGCTGCCACCGCCGCCACCGCCACCGTCGCCGCCACCGCCGCCAGCGATCACTGCCGCGCCAGCCGCTGCCGCTGCGCCCGCACCCCAAAGGCCGGAACCCGCCAACAGGCCCGCGCCCAGCATCGACACCTCGTCATCGCCTGCGCGGCCCGCAAAATCGGGGCCCATCACATGGCCATCATCGACGAAAATCAACTCTTCGGTCGGGCTCCACTTGCCCCACTCTTCGGTCGGACCGTATTGCGCATAAAGCGTGCCGCCGTCACCTTCGACCAGGGTCACCTCGTTCAGGAAACCGCCCGCCGAAATGAACAGCCGCGCGCCGTCACTGGTGAAATAGTTTTCCAGAACAACCGTGCGGCCATCCGCCAGCACGACCTGCAGGTCATTGCCGCTGCGCTGATAGGCGCTGACATCGAACTGACGCAAATGGAGTGAAATTTCGGATCCGCTGGCAACATCCACCGTGGTGGTGGAATTGTTTGCCGCTACTTCACCGCGCTGAACTGCGCCCATACCTGTACGGACGACGAAATCGATCGCCTTCATGATAACACCGCTCTACCTCTGGGGCTGCTTTATTGCTGCCCCGTTTTTATTGATGCCCCCTAATTAGCGCTTTTTTGCCACTATCGCTAGAGTCTTTTTGGGCCAAAACCACAAAATCCTACCACAAAGGAGACATCTTGGGGTAGATCGCCCACCCTTTTGACGGTGCCGGATTCATACAAATTGACGTAAAGGCAATGGATTAACGTAGTTCAGGGCCACGTTAACCTTTGATCCTGGCTTCGGCGATAAGTGCAATTTTTCTTTTAAAACTTAGGGAAATACCGCCTGCTTCAGGATGAAAATGTAAATTTTCAGAATCTGCACTGGCCGAATGACGAACTCGCGGCATGAGTCCGGAGCGGAGTGGCGATTCACCTATAGGCAGAGTCGCCCATATCCGCCAACCACCCATATATTGTGGCAAAGGGGTGACAGTCCCCTAGGATCACAGCAGGCATGTTTGCCCCCATGCCGCTGCCATTCATGCATTAGAAAATGAAATCATCGGCATCCAGATCACTGGCATCAACCCGCAGCACCCCGATGACATCCCCGTCAGGAATGATGATATCCGCACCCTGCACCGTATCAGTCACCTGCAAATCCTGAAATCCATCCAGCCCGAATGCGGTCAGATCAATCCGGTCCAACCCGTTTTGATAATCGCAAATCCTGTCGCGTTCGCCATCGGGCGTGAACACGAAAAGATCGGCATCCGCCCCCCCGCGATAGCTGTCAGCGCCCGCGCCACCGTCCAGCGTATCGGCCCCGCCGCTGCCTTGCATCCGGTCCATTCCGGCACCACCGGACAGGTAATCATCACCCACGCCGGAAAAGATGACGTCGTCACCCGCGCCCCCTTCGCAGGTATCATTGCCACTGCCCCCGAGCAGCCGGTCCTGCCCCGCGCCGCCCTGCAACAGGTCGTCGCCACTGTTGCCCACAATGTTGTCGTCATCCTCGGCACCGATCATCGTATCATTGCCATTGCCGCCCAGCATATTGTCATTGCCCGCGCCGCCGTGAATATAGTCGTGACCGGTTTGACCATCCATCAGGTCGTTCCCTGAATCGCCATACATCACGTCATCGCCGCGCCCGCCAATCACCCGATCCGCGCCGCTGCCGCCGAATATCGTATCATTGCCATAGTTACCATTGATCCGGTCATCGCCATAGCCACCCTGAATTGAATCATGGCCCTCGCCGCCATCAATGCGGTCGTTTCCCGCCTCTCCATAGAGGTTGTCATTGCCATCGCCGCCGCTCAGGTAATCATCGCCCGCGCCCCCCCAAAGGCTGTCGTCGCCCGGATCACCACGCAGGGTGTCCTGCCCGTCACCACCATAGATCGAGTCATCACCAGCCAACCCGCGCAGGCTGTCATTGCCACCATTCCCCGCAAGGTAGTCGCTGTTATCACCACCGCTGATGTCATTATCCGCCGCGCTGCCGGAAATCGCATAATGCGGGCCGGTTGCTGCCGCTACCGGTGCAAACGCCGGTGCAATCGGTTGCGTCACCTCAGGGCGCAGGCGCAGGGCTTTGCCCAGAGGGACAAGGGGAGAGGGCAGATCCAACTTTCAGGTTCCTTTGAATGGATTCACATAATGTGACAAAGGAATCCTAACACCGCCTTAAGCCCACAAAGCCGGACGGGATTGCGGCACAATCGAGGCCTATCGCACCAATTTTATATGGGTTTTCCTTGACACCGCGCACTGCTGCCCGCGCCTGAACGCAACAGGCCCGCCCCAGTGTATAGGGAGGGCCTGTTTACTATTGTTAACGCTTACGCCTGCAGATGCGGCGCTTATTCTGTCGCGATACGATCCGATTTCAGATAATCGAAAAAGCTGCTGTCAGGTGTCATCACCATCGACGAATTGCCCTTGGTCAGGGCTTCTTCATAGGCCTGAAGCGAACGGTAAAAGTTGAAAAACTCGGGGTCCGCACCATAGGCCGTGGCGAAAATCGCGTTGCGGCGGGCGTCGGCCTCGCCTCGGGTCACGTTGGCGTCACGATCGGCAACCGACAGGGTTTCCACCACGGTGCGATCCGCCAGGGCGCGCACACGCTGCGCGGCCTCGTTACCACGGGCGATTTCATCCGCCGCTTCGCGCTCACGTTCGGCACGCATCCGGGCAAAGGTCGCCTCCAGGTTCTGATCCGGCAGATTGGTTTCTTTCAACCGCACATCGACCACGTCAAGCCCCAAGCCCTGCGCCGAAGCACGGGCCTGATCACGGATGCGCGTCATCAACGAACGGCGATCCTCGGACAAAATCGTATCTGATGTCACCTGATCGGCACCCAGAACCTCGCGGATTTGCGCGTTCAGGATGGATGACAGACGGTCCTCGGCCACGCGCAGACCACCGGCGCCCACGGCCTGACGGAACTGCACCACATTGGCGATGCGGTAACGGGCAAAGGCATCCACGGTCAGGCGGCGGTCATCCGACGGCGTCACCTCGATCCGCTGGGTGTCCAGCGACAGGATGCGATCATCGTAACGCACAACATCCTGAATCAAGGGCATTTTGAAATACAGCCCCGGCTCTTCTTTTACATCCTTGATCTGGCCAAATTGCAGGATAAGCGCCTTTTCGCGTTCATCCACAACGAACAGCGACGACAGGATGCCCGCCACCACAATCGCGATCACGGGGATAAGGTAGGTCGTTTTCTTCATATCAGTTGCCCCCCGTCTGGGTGTTGCGGCGCAGTTCGTTCAGCGACAGATAGGGCACGACGCCTCCGCTGCCCTGACCGCCGGTCATGCTCTCGTCAAGGATGGTTTTATCCACCGATCCCAGCACCTTTTCCATGGTTTCCAGATACAGGCGACGGCGCGTGACCTCTGGCGCTTTGGCGTATTCCTCGAAGACCGAGCTAAAGCGCGATGCTTCACCTTCGGCCTCGTTGACCACGCGGGCGCTATAGGCTGCGGCCTCTTCCAATGTCTGTGCGGATTGACCGCGTGCTTCGGCCAACACACGGTTGGCATAGGCGTCGGCCTCGCGTTGCAGGCGGTCGCGCTGTTGCTCGGCGGCCTGCACTTCGCGGAAACTGTCGATCACATCCAGCGGCGGATCGGCCTTTTCCAGGTTGACCCGCACCACATTGATGCCGCTTTCGTATTCGTTCAGCGTGGCCTGGATGCGCTCCATCGCGGTGTCCGCGATCAAACCACGATCACGGTTCAAAATGGGCGCAAGGTTGGATGCCGCGATAATTTCGCGCATCACCGATTCAGATACGGCGCGCACGGTTTCCTTGGGTTCGGCGATATTGAACAGAAAATCCGTGGGGTTTGAAATATTCCAAACCACCTGAAAATCAATATCGACGATATTGGCATCGGTGGTCAGCATCAGACCCATTTCCGCCACCGTCTGCGCCCGCATGGACGAACTGATAGAAGAGGTGCGTTTCACCACGCCAGATCCCTGCGAGCCGATATTTTCGGTGCGTTCTGTGGTGGTATCGATCACCTCGGCTGTGACAAAGGGCCACCATGCCATGTGCGGGCCATCATCCGTCACGCGAAATTCCTTGCCCAGCAACAGTTCAACGCCCTGTTGTTCGGGTTTCACGGTGTAAAAACTGGCAAAGCCATAGAGCACCACAGCCACAAGCGCCGCAAGGCCAAGCGTGCCGCGTGTGAACGCAGGGCCAGAGGGGCCGCCGGTGCCGCCGCCATTGCCGTTGCCGCGATTGCCGCCACGGCCACCCATCAACACACGCAATTGCTCCTGACCTTTGCGCATCAACTCGTCGATTTCGGGGATCTGGCCTTCTTCGCCGGGGCGGCGTCCGCCCCCGCCTTCGGTGCCGTTGCCGCGTGCGCCATTGGGGCGATCATCGTCGCCGCCGCGTCCACCGCCGCTGTTGCCGCCGCCGCCCCAGGGGCCGCCAGATTGTCCAGCCATGTAGCTATCGTCCTTTTGTTCGTAACCGGCTTTCGCCCTTTGACAAAGCGCCGCCGGAATGCGGCGGCGCTGATATGTTTCTAAACTGGGCAGGATCACGGAAAATTCAACCCGTATTCGCCCAATAATGGTGCAGAAATCACACCTTTCGGCCTGAAAACCGCCCCCGTGGTGATTTAATCGTAATGGCGCGTCACTGTCGACATGGTGACCAGCTCTTCGGCCATGGTGGGATGCACGGCGCAGGTGGCATCGAACTGCTCCTTGGTTGCGCCCATTTTCACGGCAATTCCGGCCAGCTGGATCATCTCACCCGCCTGCGGCGCCACAATGTGGCACCCCAGAACGCGGCGGGTATCGGCACAAACAATCAGTTTCATCAGCACCCGCGCAGGTTTACCCGCAAAGGCAGTTTGCATCGGCTTGAAAGAGGTGGCGTAGACCTCGATCGGTCCCTTTTCGCGGGCCTCTTCCTCGGACAGGCCAACAGTGCCCATTTCAGGCTGGGTAAAGATCGCAGTGGGGATAAGATCGTGATCGGGCTTGGTCGGATTGCCCTTGAACGCGGTTTCAACAAAGGCCATGCCCTCGCGGATCGCAACAGGGGTCAGGTTGACGCGGTTGGTGGCATCCCCCACGGCCCAGATGCTGTCGACATCGGTTTTGGAATAGGCATCAACCAGCACCTCTCCGCCACGCCCCAATCGCACACCGGCCTGTTCCAGCCCCATATCATCGGTATTGGGGCGGCGTCCGGTGGCAAACAACACGGTTTCAAACACCTGCTCTGTGCCGTTGGTGGCCTTGACGCGAATGCCGCCACCATCTTTTTCCAGCGACAGGATGTCGGTGCCCAGATGCAGGTCAATCCCGTTCTGGATCATCTCCTCGGCCACCAGACCGCGGGCCTCGTCATCGAAACCGCGCAACACCTGCGCGCCGCGATAATACTGCGTCACCTTGGTGCCCAGACCGTTCATCACACCGGCGAATTCACAGGCGATATAGCCGCCACCGATGATCAGCATGGATTGCGGAAGGGCATCCATGTGGAAAATATCGTTCGAGGTCATGCCCAGTTCCGCCCCCGGCAGATCGGGTTTCACGGGGGTGCCCCCCATGGCCAACAGGATGTGACGGGCGGTGAACTCCTCGCCCGTGGACAGTTTGATACCATGCGGGCCAGTCACCGTGGCGCGTGCGTCAAAGCTGTGAACGTTGTTGTTTTTCAGGATGTTGCGGTAAATCCCCTCCAGCCGGTCCAGCTCGGCGTGGAGCCTGGATTTGAACTCGGGCCAGTGGAACCCCGATTGGCTGGCCTGCCAACCATAGGCGCGGGCCTCTTCGATCATGGCGGGAAAACCGGATGCAAACACCATCAGTTTTTTGGGAACACAGCCGCGAATGACACAGGTGCCGCCGTAACGGTCTTCCTCGGCCAGGGCCACCTTTTGCCCGTTCTGCGCCGCCACGCGACCGGCGCGCACCCCGCCCGAACCACCACCGATCACGAAAAGGTCGAAATCAAAATCTGCCATGGGATGCGCCTTTTTTCTGCTGTCTGTTGCGCACAGATGTATGCGTTTGCGCCACGGTGTCCACCCCAAGGCGCCGCGATGTTTCAACCAACCGCACGAATGTCAGGTGATACCCCCTGCGAGGCGCATATTTTAACAACAAACGGCTCCCGCCCAATCGCCGCTTTTCTAACGAAAACCGCTCTTGGTTGGGCATGGCCCCACGGCTTGCGCCGCGTGGCCCTTGGCGCCCGCCCAGCCTGGGCCCGCCTAGCCTTCATTGTTCTTTAAATACCTAAGGCGCGGTCAGGCTTCAGTCATCCAGATCACTAAACAGATTGTCGGCTTCGACAAAATCAATCCGGTCCTGTTCTACTGTGCCTTCGTTGATATCGCGCACTTCGACGCGACCATCGCCAAAGCCCAGAACGACGGCATCACAAATGTCGATGAACAACCCGTTTTCAACCACGCCGGGGATCTGGTTCAACACCATCGACAACTGTCGTGCATTGCCGATCCGGTTCAGGTGCAAATCAAGGATATGGTTGCCCTCGTCCGTCACAAATGGAGCCGAACCATTCATACGCAGAGTGACCTCGCGGCCCAGAACATCCATGGAAATCAGCATTTCCTCTAGCAGGGCGCGGCTGGTTTGCCAGCCAAAGGGGATCACCTCGACCGGCAGCGGGAAATTGCCCAGTGACTCGACCTCTTTGCCGATGTCGGCGATGACGATCATCTGGTCACTGGCCGTGGCCACGATTTTTTCCTGCAACAGCGCACCGCCGCCGCCCTTGATCAGGTTCAGGTCACCGTCGAATTCGTCCGCCCCGTCAATGGTCACGTCCAGCCATTTTGCCTCGTCCAGCGAAATCACCTCGATCCCGACTTCGCGGGCCAATTGGGCCGTGCGGGTCGATGTCGGCACGCCCTTGATGCGCAGCCCCTGTTCGCGCACCATTTCGCCAAGGCAACGCACCATCCACGCAGCGGTGGACCCGGTGCCCAATCCGACGCGCATTCCGTCCTCGACATAATCCACAGCACGTTTTGCAGCGACAAATTTGGCCTTGTCGATGGGTGACAATTCTCCGGTCATAGCAGCGATTCCCTTGGGCTTGTTGGGCAGATTCCAGCTGCTTATAGGCAAATTGACCCGTAGGAGCGAGAGGCAAAGCCACCATATCGCAAGCAGCCCCAACCGATTATTCCAGGGGCTGACACGCAATCAGCCCCGACAATATGTCGCCCGGCTCTGCCAAGAACATATCGCCAACCCATCTGCATTCAGGCCAAACCGCAGCACCCTGCGGGCATATTCAGCGCGGCGGGTGACGTTGAATATGCCGGAAATGGCTGCCTGACCGCGGGCGTGATCCTGAACGCCGTTTCAACATCTACCTGCCGCGCAGGATCAGACGTGTCATATATGGTCACTCTTTGGGCAGGGGACGCGGCACGCCAATGGTGCGCAGTTTGGTCGGGCGGCTCACAGCAGGTTGCGTGCTGACCGCATCAACATAGGCAACAATTTCTTCGATGGTGGTGGTGCCGTCCTTGTTTATGTCCATTTCCAGCAGGGATTCATAGCGCGACCCGACGCCCAGCATGGGTCGGCGGCGCGATTTTTCGGCATAGGCATACAGCTCCAACAGGTCGATAAACCCGTCGGAATTGGTATCAGACCCGATGCGCATCATGCGGATCTGACCCTTTTGCCTGTGTTGCGATGCATTTTGTTCAGCCTTTGCCAATTCATCTTCGGACAAGAGGCCATCGGAATTCAGATCATAAACCAGATAGAGACCGACATCGCGCCCGCGCCTTTGGGCCTGCCCGCGCAGCACCGCCTCGTCAATCATCTCTGGGGTGACGGCCCCGTCCGGCGACACGGAAAAGGCCAGATTGATCATTTGTAATTTGACCCGATCGGGAGCCAGCCTCATCTCCTTTTGGTCGCGTTCCATTTGGGTGCTGGGCAGGAACGTGTTGCTTTCGGCCAGTGCCATATCAGGCGCGAAGACCGAAACACCCGCCAAGATGAACATCAAACTGGCCTTGGCCAAACGAAAACCATGATGAAACCGGCGCATGGATACTCCTGCATGTGGGGCCACTTTTCCTGTGTGGACAAGCCTAACGGGTGCAGCATAGCGGCACAACCACCTCAGCCGACTGCACGCGAAGGCCCGCGACTGCGACTGCGACTGCGACTGCGACTGCGACTGCGACTGCGACTGCGACTG
>ERZ1699650.47-NODE-47-length-93127-cov-171.508176_pt1 | contig 93127 bp, 87 predicted proteins | sample MGYA00581512_ERZ1699650 | MGnify/ENA primary metagenome ERZ1699650 (study PRJEB42348, sample SAMEA6618698) | metagenome | isolation source: Polyester-degrading enrichment culture growing on monomer terephthalic acid, Te | collected 2019-05-17 ... | reverse complement strand
AGATGGACGGCTTTGAAGTGAACGATGGCATCATCGTCATCGCGGCCACCAACCGCCCCGATGTGCTTGACCCGGCGCTGCTGCGTCCCGGTCGGTTCGACCGCCAGGTCGTTGTGGCGTTGCCCGACGTACGTGGCCGCGAACAGATTCTTAAAGTCCACATGCGCAAGATTCCGGTCGGCGACGACGTCGATGCGTCGGTGATTGCTCGCGGTACACCCGGTTTCTCGGGTGCCGATCTGGCCAACCTGGCCAACGAAGCGGCGCTCTTTGCGGCCCGACTCAGCAAGCGCACCGTGTCGATGGAAGAATTCGACCGGGCGAAAGACAAGATCATGATGGGTGCCGAGCGCAAATCCATGGTCATGTCCGAGAAAGAAAAGATTAACACCGCCTATCACGAGTCTGGCCACGCCATTATTGGCCGGCTGGTCCCCGAGCACGACCCGGTCTATAAGGTCAGTATTATTCCGCGTGGCCGTGCTCTGGGTGTGACCATGTACCTGCCCGAGGAAGACCGGTACTCAATCAGCAAGCGTCAGCTGGAAAGCCAGATCTGCTCGCTGTATGGCGGCCGTATTGCCGAAGAAATGACCAACGGCAAGGAAGGGGTGACCACTGGTGCCTCCAATGACATTGAGCGGGCAACGCAACTGGCTCGCAACATGGTGACCAAGTGGGGCCTGAGTGAGCTTGGCGCCCAGCAGTTTGAAGAAGAGCAGCAGGGGTATCTGGGCAGCCAGTCTTCCATGGCTCAGCTGTCTTCTGAGACTGCGCGCGCGGTTGATGCCGAGATCAAAAAGATTCTCGACCGGTGTTACAAAACCGCCAGCGAATTGCTTGAAGCCAATCGCGACAAGCTGGAAATGATGAAAGACGCGCTGATGCATTACGAGACCATCGATGCCGAGCAGATCAATGACATCATGAACGGCAACAAGCCAAGAGCGCCCAAAGGCTGGGACGATCGGGATTCAGGCGGTGGCAAGGCGGATTCAGGCGAGCCTGCTGATGCCGCAGCTGAAACCGCTCAGGACCAGGCGGATCTGGACCGGGACGGCCAGACCGAATAAGCCTCTGGCTCGGCAAAAATTTTGAAACGGCGCTCCGGCGCCGTTTTTTTATGTAAGCAATTGTTTAAAGGAGTCGCCGTCATGACAGGTACTCACGCCAGCGGGTCTGGTTGGTTATTTGGTGATCGCTCGCTGGATCTCAGCGTTACCCGGGTAATGGGCGTGGTGAACGTGACTCCCGACAGTTTTTCAGACGGTGGCCGGTTCATTAAAGCCGATGCGGCCCTGGCCCAGGCTCGGCGCCTGGTGTCGGCCGGTGCCAGTATTCTGGACGTGGGCGGCGAGAGCACTCGCCCGGGTGCCACCCCGGTCAGCGTACAGCAGGAGCTGGACCGGGTTGTGCCCGTGGTTGAGGCGTTGGCGCGAGACACCGAGGTGATCCTATCGGTCGATACCAGCACCCCGGAGGTCATGCGGGAGGCGGCGCGTGTCGGGGCGCACCTGATCAATGATGTCCGTGCCCTGTCTCGCGAAGGTGCCTTGCAGGCTGCGGTGGAGACTGGGCTATCGGTCTGTCTGATGCACATGCAGGGTCAGCCCGGCACGATGCAGATGAGCCCGGAATACGATGACGTGGTTGCTGAAGTTGAGCGTTACCTCGGTGAGCGTATTGGCGCTTGTGAGGCTGCAGGGCTGCAACGTCAGCAACTTTTGGTTGACCCGGGGTTTGGTTTTGGCAAGACACTGGGCCACAATCTCAGTTTACTGAAACATTTGCAGCGCTTTACCCGCTGGGGTTGCCCGGTGCTGGTAGGGTTGTCGCGCAAATCGATGATTGGCGATGTGCTGGGCAAGCCGGTCGATCAGCGCCTCTATGGCAGCCTCGCGGCTGCCGTCGCTGCGGCGATGAACGGCGCGTCCATCGTACGAGTGCATGATGTGGCGGAAACCGCAGATGCCATTGCCGTGATTAACGCTTTGCATCAGTCGGTGTAAAGCGGCGTCGCATTTTTAGGGGTAGCTATGGCAAAAGCGCCTTAACCAAGGAGATGAGTGAGTGAGTCAGGAAAAACAGTATTTTGGTACGGATGGCATACGGGGCCGGGTTGGAAGCGGCGCCATTACTCCTGAATTTCTATTGAAGCTGGGCTGGGCTGCTGGTCGGGTGTTCGCCAGCGAAGGGCACAGCAAGATACTGATCGGCAAAGACACCCGAATATCGGGTTATATGTTCGAGGCGGTTCTGGAAGCCGGCTTGTCGGCTGCCGGGTGCGATATCCTGCTGGTTGGGCCAATGCCAACGCCAGCCGTAGCCTATTTGACTCGCGCGTTTCATGCAGACGCGGGTATTGTCATTTCAGCCTCGCACAACCCCTATTACGACAATGGCATCAAGTTCTTCTCCGCGGACGGCACCAAGCTGCCCGATGACGTTGAGCTGGCCATCGAAGCCGAACTTGAAAAGGTGATGACCACGGCTGAGAGTCACTTGCTGGGTAAGGCCGTGCGCATCAACGATGCCGGTGGCCGCTATGTGGAGTTTTGTAAAAGTACCTCAGGCTACCTCAACCTGGATGGCCTGCATATCGTGCTCGATTGTGCCCACGGCGCTACCTACGATGTGGCCCCCAAAGTGTTTCGGGAGTTGGGCGCCAGGGTCAGCCTGGTTGGCGCCACGCCGGACGGCTTGAACATCAACAAGGGCGTAGGTTCAACCCACCCGGCCAGTCTGCAGCGAACTGTGCTCGAGCAGGAGGCTGACCTGGGTATTGCCTTTGATGGCGATGGCGACCGGGTGTTGATGGTCGACAATGAAGGTGAGCTGGTTGATGGTGACGAGTTGCTGTATCTGCTTGCCATTCATCTTCACCGTCAGAATCGTCTGCAGGGGGGGGTAGTCGGTACGCTGATGACCAATCTGGGTCTTGAGGTGGCGCTCAGGAAAGAGGGCGTCGAGCTGGTTCGGGCACAGGTGGGTGATCGCTATGTGATGGAGCAGCTGCACCAGCGCGATTGGGTGTTGGGGGGCGAAAATTCCGGACACCTGGTGTGCAAGCATGTTACTACCACGGGGGATGGCATTGTCGCCGCTTTGCAGGTGCTGTGCGCCTTGCAGGCCGCCGACCAGACGCTGTCGCAGGCCAAATCCGGCATGCGCAAATACCCTCAGGTCATGATCAATGTGCAAATGCCGAACAAGATGGATGTTCAGGCGTTGCCTGAAGTGCAGGCCGAGCTGGATGTGCAGGCCGGGGTGTTGGGCGATGCCGGTCGCATACTGCTGCGTCCATCCGGTACTGAACCGCTGGTACGGGTCATGGTTGAAGGGGAAGACATTGGCCAGGTCAAACGCAGTTGTGAGCGGTTGGCCGGTGTTGTCAAGGCGGCGGTCGAGGCTGCAACGGTATAATTTGCCGGAAAAAGTAACCCCAATTCCACAGAATGTCGCGCTCAGCCACTGGGGTTTATGGGGTAAGCTGTTGTTTTAACCCCGTTTTTCCCAAACAGCCTGTTGCTCGGCCGGTGGAAAGGCAGTACACTCTGCGCCCGATTTAAGGAGGTCAGGCATGCGACGCAAACTGGTAGCCGCAAACTGGAAGATGAATGGCGACAAGGCTGCAAACAGCGCTTTGTTGACGGCATTTGTACAGGGAATCGATACCGCAGCGGTCGATGCTGTTGTGTTTCCTCCTGCTGTGTACCTGGATCAGGTAGCGTCGGCTGTCGCCGGCAGTGGCATTCGATATGGTATTCAGAATGTTCATGCTGCTGAGAAAGGGGCCTATACCGGTGAGATTTCACTGGGAATGGTGAAGGATTTTGGGGCCGACTACGTGTTGGTAGGTCACTCTGAGCGTCGTGAGCTCTTCGCTGAAAGCGACAGTGTTGTCGCCGGGAAGGTTCAGGCTGCGCTGGCTGCTGGTGTAGTGCCGATGCTTTGCGTCGGCGAGACGCTCGCCGAGCGCGAAGCTGACCAGACAGAAGCCGTTGTCGGCCGCCAGTTGCAGGCGGTATTGGATGTCGTTGGCATTAATGCGTTCGCGACGATTGTTATTGCTTATGAGCCCGTTTGGGCGATAGGCACCGGCAAGACCGCTTCGCCCGAACAGGCTCAGGCGGTACATGCGTTTATTCGAGGTTTGTTGGCGCAGGCGTCCGAGTCTGTTGCCGGGAAGTGCCAGGTGCTCTACGGCGGCAGTGTTAAGGCGTCCAGTGCACAGGAATTGTTTCAGCAACCCGACATTGATGGCGGGCTGGTAGGGGGAGCATCACTGCTCGCCGACGAGTTTGTTGCGATCTGTCAGGCTGCGAAAGGGGTTTAACGAATGGCTATCGAAAATTTGGTGTTGGTGGTTCATGTACTGCTGGGTCTGGGTGTTGTCGGTTTCGTACTGATTCAGCGTGGCAAGGGCGCCGATGCAGGGGCCTCCTTTGGTGGCGGTGCCTCGCAAACCGTGTTCGGCAGTGGTGGCAGTGCCAACTTTCTGACCCGCACCACCGCCATACTGGCGACCGGTTTCTTTCTGACCAGTTTTGGCCTGGCGTACATTGCCAAGCAAAAAGCAGAAGGTCTTGATGACCTGGGTCTGGATATTCCTGCGGTTGAGCAAACCGAGGAAGCGCCAGTTGCACCCGAACAGAATACTTTGGATATACCGGCCGAGTAAGGAGTAGCTCGACCGGGGAACGCTTTTGCCGACGTGGTGGAATTGGTAGACACGCCATCTTGAGGGGGTGGTGGGCGTATGCCCGTGCTAGTTCGAGTCTAGTCGTCGGCACCACTTAAAAGGCCTGTGCGAGCAGGCCTTTTTCTTTTTGGGGGACTTTCCGGGCTTTGCCTTGAAAGTCGGGCGGGGCATCCCTATAATGCCGCCGCCTGAGGAGTGTGAATTCCTCGAGGTTCTATGAAGGTTTATTGCGGGGTGGAGCAGTCTGGTAGCTCGTCGGACTCCCTATCCTGCAAAAGCCGAAGGGAGTCACCGACCTTCGGTTTATGAGTCCGACCCGGTTGGTCTCAGAATAGTAAGGTGACACAGGTTTATTGCGGGGTGGAGCAGTCTGGTAGCTCGTCGGGCTCATAACCCGAAGGTCGTAGGTTCAAATCCTGCCCCCGCTACCATATTTAGAACGTTGGTAAGCGAAAGCGCTCTGAAGGTCGTAGCCGGAGCGCCGGTCGGTTAAATCCCGCCCCGCTACCATATTCAGGTGAAGCAGCCGTATATCATTGGCGCTCACCGAACAACATACAAGGATAGGTATGTTGTAGGGTCTGCAGACCCTCGGAAGCCAGAGGGCCTTCCGACTCATAGACTGGTCTGCGAGACCACGACTTGAAGCCCCTCCTAGCAGGGGCTTTTTGTTAGCAGGCCGGTCGGTTTTCCGTAGAGCTTTGTGTTTTGAGGCTCACCTGCGTGAACCGCACGAGTGCGGAACCGTTGGGATCTCAGTGTTATCGATCTGGGCCTGCGGAGCCAACGGAAGGCGTTGGTTCCAAAGTTGCCCTTTTTTTGGCTCTGAAAAAGTCAGTTAAGGGCACGACAACATCAAATAGACGTCAGTGGCTGCGCCACTGGCAACAGTCAGGCCCGGCAGCCGGGCTCACAGAGGGGTTTGAATGGCAAAGGTCGACGAACTGAATGCAATGCTGGAACCGGTAATTACTGGTCTGGGGTTTGTATTCTGGGGTCTGGAGTTCTCAGCACAGGGCAAACACAGCACCCTGCGCGTGTACATTGACCACGAAGAGGGGATCAATGTGGATCAGTGCGCGGAAGTGAGCCGCCAGATCAGCGCGGTGATGGATGTTGAAGACCCGATAAGTCAGAACTACACCCTGGAGGTTTCCTCCCCGGGTATGGATCGTCCTTTGTTCAGTCTGGAGCAGTTTTCAGCGTATCTGGGTGAGTGGGTTCAGGTGCGTTTGCGTGCGCCGTTTGAAGGGCGTCGTAAATTCAAAGGTGTGCTGTCCGCAATAGAGGATCAGGACATCTGCGTGACCGTTGATGGTATGGACTATTTGTTGCCGATCGAAAGCATCGACAAAGCCAACCTGATACCGAACTTTGACAAGCAATAAACCGATTAACCGAAAGGAAAGCCCGGTCAACCGCCCGGCAAACAAGAGGCTGAGACGATGAGTAAAGAAATTCTCCTGGTCGTGGACGCAGTAGCGAATGAGAAAGGTGTGTCCCGAGAGGTCATCTTTGATGCCATGGAGCTGGCCCTGGCAGCCGCTGCCAAGAAGCGCTTCGACGAAGATGAAGAAGGCGAGATCGACATTCACGTTGTGATCGACCGCAAGACCGGTGAGTACCAGACCTTTCGTCGCTGGACTGTGATGGGCAATGATGGCGTTCCAACCCTGGGTTGTGAATGGACCACTCAGGAAGCCCATGAAGTCGACAAGACATTGCAAGAGGGTGACACCTACGAAGAGGTGATCGAGAACGCTGAATTTGGCCGCATCAGCGCTCAGGCAGCGAAGCAGATCATCGTACAGAAAGTGCGTGAAGCCGAGCGGGCAAAAATTGTTGAGCAATACCGTGAGCGTGTTGGTGAAATGGTGCTGGGCACGGTCAAGAAAGTGACTCGTGACAACATTATTGTCGACCTGGGCAACAACGCTGAAGCTGTCATGCCGCGTGAATCTGTGATCGGGCGTGAAACCTTCCGCATCGGTGACCGGGTGCGCGCTGTGCTGCAGGACATTCGTGCTGAAGGCCGTGGCCCGCAGCTTGAACTGAGCCGCGCCAGCAACGACATGCTGATCGAACTGTTCCGCATTGAAGTGCCGGAAATTCAGGAAGAAGTGATCGAAATTCGCGGATGTGCCCGTGACCCTGGCTCTCGCGCGAAGATCGCGGTGAAAACCAATGACGGTCGTATCGACCCGGTGGGTGCCTGTGTCGGTATGCGTGGTTCGCGTGTACAAGCGGTATCGAACGAACTGAACAATGAGCGTGTCGACATCATTTTGTGGGACGACAATCCGGCCCAACTGGTGATTAACGCCATGGCACCGGCTGAAGTTGCCTCCATCGTGATGGATGAAGATACCAACACCATGGATGTCGCGGTTGCGGCCGACAACCTGGCCATTGCGATTGGCCGCAGTGGACAGAACGTAAGGCTTGCCAGTGAACTGACTGGCTGGGTGATCAACGTGATGACCGAGGAAGAAGCCGACGAGAAACAGGAAGAGGAAGCCGGTCGCCTGGTTACCTATTTTGAAGAGAAGCTGGATGTCGATGAAGACATTGCTGCCATTCTGGCAGAAGAAGGCTTCACCACACTGGAAGAGGTCGCTTACGTACCTCTAGAGGAAATGCTTGGCATTGAAGGGTTCGACGAAAACATCGTGACCGAACTGCGTCAGCGTGCAAAAGACATGTTGCTGACGCTGGAACTGGCGAGTGAAGAGCAACTGGATTCCGCAACACCCAGTGACGACTTGCTGAGCCTGGACGGCATGGATGAACACCTGGCCCGCCTGTTGGCGAGCAAAGGCATCGCCACGATGGAAGATCTAGCGGAACAGAGTATCGATGACCTGATGGACATCGATGATATGGACGAGGAACGGGCTGGCCGATTGATTATGGCAGCACGGGCACCTTGGTTTGAGAATGAGTAATCACGGGTAGGAGGAATCCATGGCAGAAGTCACCGTTAAACAACTGGCGGAAAGCGTTGGTACACCCGTTGATCGTTTATTGAAACAAATGAGCGATGCTGGTCTGCCGCAAAAGTCTGAGGGCGAAGCGGTTAATGATGACCAGAAGCAGACACTGTTGACGTATTTGAAAACAAGTCACGGTGAAGACAGCGGAGCCCCCAAGAAGATCACGTTGAAGCGCAAAGTCACCACCACGTTGAAAACCAGTGGTGGTGGTCGTGGCAAGACGGTCAATATCGAAGTGCGCAAGAAGCGTACTTACATGAAGCGCGATGCCGTTGAAGGCAGCAGCGATGCAGCACCGACTGAAGCGGCGGCCCCAGTGACGACTGCCGATACGTCGGCCAGTCGTCGTGCCGAAGAAGACGCGAAGCTTGAAGCAGCACGGGCACGTGCTGCCGAAGAGAAGGCGCGCGAGGAAGCGGCGAAACGCGAAGCTGAAAAGGCACGCACTTCAAAAGTACAGCCGAAGAAAGTTGAGGAAGAGGTTGATCCGCAACTGGCGGTGGCGGACGCCGAGGCCAAAATGGCCAAGGAAGACCGCACCACCGACAAGAAAAAGCACAAGACGGCTGAACGCCCGATGCGGGTGGACGATGGCCCGGCAGCAGACAGCCGCAAGGCCGGTCACAAGAAGGGCGGCAAGAAAGCGGAAGTGGCGCAGCGCGTTAACACCGGTCGTGGCGGCAACAAGCATCAGCAAATGCTGTCGGCCCTGGACGATGGAGATGGCATGGGTCGTCGCCGTCGCGCCAAGCGTGGTGGTAACAAGAAGCGCGATCACCAGTTTGAGCGTCCGACCGCACCCGTAGTGCGCGAAGTGCAACTGGGTGAAGCCATTACCGTGGCTGAGCTGGCCAGTCAGATGTCGGTTAAGGCCGCTGAAGTGGTCAAGATCCTGTTCAAGATGGGCGTCATGGTGACGGTTAACCAGGCCATCGATCAGGACACCGCGATTCTGGTGATCGAGGAAATGGGGCACAAGTATACCGTGGTGAATGAAAACGCCATGGAAGACGATGTGATGGAGGTCAGCTACAGCGGTGAAGAGTCACCTCGCGCACCTGTTGTAACCGTCATGGGTCACGTTGACCACGGTAAGACAAGCTTACTCGACCATATTCGTCGTACTCGTGTTGCATCCGGTGAGTCTGGTGGTATTACCCAGCATATTGGGGCGTACCATGTTGAAACTGACAAAGGCATGATTACTTTCCTGGACACTCCTGGTCACGCGGCCTTTACCGCTATGCGTGCCCGCGGCGCCAAGGCAACGGACGTGGTGATTTTGGTTGTCGCCGCAGACGACGGTGTGATGCCGCAGACCGAAGAGGCGGTTCAACACGCCCGCGCTGCCGGTGTTCCTCTGATCGTGGCCATCAACAAGATGGACAAGGAAGCGGCTGACCCGGACCGGGTGATCAACGAGCTGTCACAGCGCGATGTGATCCCTGAGTCCTGGGGTGGTGACACCCAGTTCGTTCAGGTGTCGGCGCATACCGGTCAGGGCATCGACGAGCTGCTCGACGCGGTTCTGTTGCAGGCCGAAGTGCTTGAGCTGAAAGCACACCACGAAGGCCCGGGTAAGGGTACCGTCGTGGAATCGAGCCTCGACAAGGGCCGTGGCGCTGTTGCCACCGTTCTGGTTCAGTCTGGTCGTCTGAAGAAAGGCGACGTGGTTCTGGCCGGTACTTTCTACGGTAAAGTGCGTGCTTTGTTGGATGAAACCGGCAAACAGATCGAGGAAGCTGGTCCGTCCATTCCGGTCGAGATTCTTGGCTTGAATGGTACGCCGGATGCCGGTGACGAGTTTGTGGTCTCTGAAAGCGAACGTTCGGCACGTGAAGTTGCTGAGATGCGCTCCATGCGCACCAAGGAGTCGGCACATGCCCAGCAGCAGGCGGCGAAACTCGACGCTCTGTTCCAGGGTATGGGTTCTGAAGACAAGAAAGTGCTGAACGTGGTACTGAAGACCGACGTTCGCGGCTCACTCGAAGCCCTGACTGCTTCATTGCAGAAACTGGGCAACGAAGAAGTGAAGGTGAACGTGATTGCCAGCGGCGTGGGCGCGATTTCTGAATCCGATGCCAACCTGGCGATTACCTCGCAGGCGGTTGTCTTCGGTTTCAACGTGCGCGCCACTGGTAAAGCCCGGACAGTGATCGAGCAGGCAGGTCTGGATCTGCGTTACTACAACGTGATCTATAACCTGATTGACGATGTCAAAGCCGCACTGAACGGTCTGTTGTCGCCGGATCTGCGTGAAGAGATTGTCGGCCTGGCTGAAGTACGTGATGTCTTCAACTCGCCCAAGTTCGGGCAAGTGGCCGGCTGTATGGTCATCGAAGGCACCATGCACCGCAGCAAGCGCATTCGTGTATTGCGTGACGAAGTGGTCATCTATGAAGGCGAGCTGGAATCCCTGCGTCGCTTCAAAGACGATGTCCAGGAAGTTCGTCAGGGCATGGAATGCGGTATTGGCGTCAAGAACTACAATGACGTTAAAGCCGGTGACAAGATCGAAGTCTTTGATGTTAAGGAATTTGCGCGCACCATCGATGATTGATGCGCCCTGAGTTCCTGACAACCCCGGCTTGTCCGGGGTTGTTTGCTTTATAGAGTCAAGTTTCGGCGCTCGGTTTTGGTTTGGTGCCAAAGGCTCGTGCCAGCCACCGGGTGTACCGATCCGGGGTCGGCGTCCATCCATGGGGCCTAGGCCGCAACATCCATGTTGCGGACTACCCCGGATAGGTACACCCGACAGCTGGCACTTGGTTTGGTGCGAGCGCCGAAACTTGAGTTATAAACCGAGTTATTTCCCCTATTTGCAAGAGGGCCAAATCATGGCCAAAGAAAACAGTCGTATCCGGCGTATTGCCGACCAGATGCAGCGTGACCTGTCGGTGATTATCCAGCAGGAAGTGAAGGACCCGCGCCTCGGCATGGTGACCCTGAACGACGTTAAGGTCAGCAAGGATTTGTCCTACGCCGACATCTATTTTACCTGCATGGTATTCGGCGAAAGTGCCGAAGCCGATATCGAACGCAGTGAGCAGGAAGCCGTGCTGAACAAGGCCTCAGGCTTTTTACGCACGATACTGGCACGCGAACTCAAACTGCGGGTTATGCCGCTGCTGCGCTTTCACTACGACCCAACACTGGAGTCGGGTGCGCGCCTGTCCGGCCTGATCAACGAAGCCGTGCGTCAGGATAAAGCCAGAAACATCGACGACGCTGCTGATGATGACTCTTCAGACGAGCCGTCTTCAGATAAAGACCCGTCCTGATTCATGGCACGTCGCAGAAAAGGACGCGCCATAGACGGCGTCATCTTGCTGGACAAGCCATCGGACTGGTCTTCAAACGGTGTGCTGCAAAAGGTGCGTTGGTTGTTCCAGGCGCAAAAAGCCGGTCACACCGGTGCGCTGGACCCGTTGGCAACGGGGCTGTTGCCCCTCTGCCTGGGTGAAGCGACAAAATTTACCCGTTTTTTACTGGAAGCCGATAAGGCCTATCGAGCGGTTGCCAAACTGGGCGAACGCACCGATACCCTTGATGCCGAAGGCGAAATCACCGAAACCCGCCCGGTGCCCGAACTCGATGTTGCTGAGGTAGAGGCGCTGCTGGCAGAGCGCTTTACCGGCGATATCGAACAGATTCCCCCCATGTATTCTGCGCTCAAGCGGGATGGCAAAAAGCTCTATGAGCTGGCCCGTGAAGGCAAGCACATAGAGCTGGAGCCCCGGCCAGTGACCATTTTCAGTCTGACGCTGGTCAGCCTGACGAATGATGAGCTGGTACTGGACGTGCACTGCTCCAAAGGTACCTACATTCGCACCCTGGTCGATGATATTGGCCAGGCTCTGGGCTGCGGCGCACACATCACGGCGCTACGACGCACCAAGCACGGCCAGTTCTCACTGGACAACGCCGTGCCGCTGGATGCGCTGATCAGCGAACAGGAAGCAAAGGGCCCCGAAGCCCTCGACCGGCACCTCTTCAGCCTCGACGACCTGCTTGTCGACCTGCCTGTCACCACCCTTACCGAAGGCCAGACACGGCGCTTCAGCCACGGCAACCCGGTCAGCGATGGCCTGGACCTTAAGCCAGGGCAATATCGCGTCAAAGACGACGACAGTGGTCGTTTTCTTGGTGTGGGAGAGGTGGTGGCTGATAGTCTTCTACAACCATTACGGTTGGTCGCCAGCGGATCATAGAGCAGGTGAGTAAAGCCACCAAAGACGAGCGGAGGGTGTCGGTTATGCCTCTGTGGGGGAGTCCACAACATGGACTAAAACGCCAGGAGCGTTTTAGCATGAGCGCAGCGAGCCCGAAGGGTGAATCCCATGGATGGGATTCATATCTTGTGGTCTAGGCCCCATGGACGGGTCCACGCCGACCCCGCAGAGGCATAACCGGCAGCCTCCGCGGACCACAGCTACAGAACTGTCCCAGCCACGGCACCGCTTTGTTCCTGGTGAAGTGTCATGTATAATCCCGCCCGGTTTTGGCCTTTGCGGCCGGGGCTGGAATGTCACTGTTAATATGCACGGTGGCCATTTCACATTGACGCATATTCGTGGAGAGTTTGTACCATGGCATTGACTGTCGAGCAAAAAGCAGAATTGGTAAAAGAATTTGGTGGCAGCGAGAGCGACACCGGTTCACCCGAAGTCCAGGTTGCCCTGCTGACCAAGAACATTGAAGGTCTGCAGAGCCACTTTAAAGAGCACGGTAAAGATCACCACTCGCGTCGTGGTCTGATTCGTATGGTCAACCAGCGTCGTAAGCTGCTGGATTACCTGAAGCGCAAAGACGTTTCCCGTTACGCCAGCCTGATCAAGCGTCTCGGTCTGCGTCGCTAAGCGTAAGCTTCGTGTTTCAAGGGCTCCTGTCAGGGGCCCTTGTCATTTCCGCACTGTGCTCCCTGTTTGCCTCGCAGGTTGCTAGACTCCCCCTTGCTGTTGACTGGTCTGCTGGTGCCTGGCACCTGTCGCATGGCCAAATGGCAGTGAAACATCAGGACAACCGTGAACAACGATATCTTCCCAGTGCCGGGTACACCCCGCCTGAGGAGCTTCTATCACTGGGCTTTGCCGCGCTGTTGAAGCGCCACCGTAAAGCCCAGTGATAGAAGCATCGTTGGGATCGGCGTCCATTTGACAATGATCGATCATAAGGAGACTCCATTGAGTCATTTAACACCCAAATCACACAGCTTCGAGTTTGGTGGCAAAACCGTCACCCTGGAAACCAACCGCGTCGCCCGTCAGGCTACCGGTGCCGTTCTGTGTACCATCGATGAGACCGTTGTTCTGGCTACCGTGGTTGCCGTTAAAGAAGCCCGTCCTGACCAGCCGTTTTTCCCGCTGTCAGTGCATTATCAGGAAAAATACTACGCTGCCGGTAAAATTCCCGGCGGTTACCTGAAGCGTGAAGGCCGCCCGTCCGAGAAAGAGACGCTGACCTCGCGTCTGATCGACCGTCCGATTCGTCCGCTGTTCCCCAAAGGCTTTATGAACGAAGTTCAGGTTGTGCTGAACGTCGTCTCTGCCAATAAGGAAGATGATCCGGATATCTGTGCCATGTTGGCCACCTCTGCGGCCCTGGCCATCTCCGGTGTGCCTTTTGCCGGTCCGATCGGCGCGGCGCGCGTCGGTTATACCGATGAAGACGGGTATCTGCTGAACCCGACTTACACCCAGCTGAAAACCTCACGCCTGAACATGGTCGTAGCCGGTACCAAAGATGCCGTACTGATGGTTGAATCCGAAGCCGATGAGCTGACTGAAGACCAGATGCTGGGCGCGGTGCTGTTCGCCCATGAAGAATACCAGAAGGCCGTTTCCGCCATTGAAGCCTTCGCGGCTGAAAACGGCAAGCCTAAGTGGGAGTTCACCCCTGCGGCCGAAAAGACTGATCTGATCGAACAGATCAGCAGCCAGTATGGTACCCGCATTGCCGATGCCTACCAGGTGTCTGACAAGATGGAACGTTATGGCGTGCTGTCGGCATTGAAAGCCGAGGTCGTTGAAGCACTGGCCGGTGACGAAGAAGGTCAGCCTTCCGCCGATGATGTCAAAGGTGTGTTCGCCAAGATCGAGAAGCAACTGGTTCGCGCCCGCATCGTGAAGGGTGAGCCGCGTATCGATGGCCGCGACAACAAAACTGTACGTCCGATCGAAGTCGAAGTCGGCGTTCTGCCAAGTGCTCACGGTTCGGCGCTGTTTACGCGTGGTGAAACCCAGGCACTGGTCGCCGTTACACTCGGCACCCTGCGTGACGGCAAGATGGAAGACATGCTGCACGGCACCATGACCGACAACTTCATGTTCCACTACAACTTCCCTCCGTTCAGCGTAGGTGAAGCAGGTCGCATGGGCGGCGTAGGCCGTCGTGAGATTGGTCACGGTCGTCTGGCCAAGCGCGGCATTTTGTCGCTGGTGCCGAACGAAGAGACGTTCCCCTACGCCATGCGTGTCGTGTCTGAGATCACTGAATCGAACGGTTCATCGTCAATGGCCTCTGTGTGTGGTGCCTCTCTGGCGATGATGGACGCTGGTGTACCCATCAAGCGTCCGGTGGCCGGTATTGCCATGGGCCTGGTCAAGGAAGGTGATGACTTTGCCGTCCTGACCGACATTTTGGGCGATGAAGACCACCTCGGCGACATGGACTTTAAAGTCGCGGGTACCGATGTTGGTGTGACTGCCTTGCAAATGGACATCAAGATTCAGGGCATTACCGAGCAGATCATGGAGATCGCTCTGGAGCAGGCACATGCAGCCCGCACCCACATTCTGGGTGAAATGGCGCATGTGATCTCCAGCTCGCGTACTGAGCTGTCTGACAACGCCCCGACCATGGATACGATGAAAGTCGATACCGACAAGATCCGTGACGTGATCGGCAAGGGTGGCGCAACCATTCGCGCCATCGTTGAAGAAACCGGTGCCCAGGTCGACATTCAGGACGACGGCACCGTGCGTCTGTATGCCCCGACCAAAGAGTCTGCCCTGGCGGCACGCAACAAGATCCTGTCGATTGTGACCGAGCCAGAGCCCGGTTCTGTCTACCAGGGCAAGGTCGTGCGGATCGCTGATTTCGGCGCATTCGTGCAGTTCCTGCCGGGTAAGGATGGTTTGGTGCACATCTCCCAGATCGCCGATCGCCGCATTGCCAAGGTGACTGACGAGATCAACGAAGGCGATACCGTCATCGTCAAGATTCTCGATGTCGACAACCGTGGCCGGGTCAAGCTGTCCATGCGTGAAGTGACAGCCGAAGAGAAGGCGGGCTTCGAAGACGCTGACGCGGTCATTGTTGAAGAATAACCACCGGCTTAATTAAGCCCAATGCAAAAGCCCCGACTGGTTCGGGGCTTTTTTATGGGTGAATGCGCCTGGCAAGCGCCGCCCTGACGAAGCGGCGGCCCGGTGTAAAGCCGTTTAAGGCGGTTGCGCACCGGCTCATCCAGTGGTTGAATGTCGGAACTATGACATCAGCAACGAGCCCCGACATGGACACGCCCCGGTTCTGGGTGCACCACCCTGACTCAACCCAGGCTGCAGTGCATCTTGCGCTGCAATGGCTTGCGTTCGTCTACCCCACCAGTGAAATGCACCTGGAAGCCACCCTGCGAGAAGCGCTGCCCTATACCGACGACGAATTGAGTCAGCGCTGGCGCATCTTCCTCGAAGAAAAGGACATCGACGATCATGTGCAGGCCCTGCAATGGCTGTCGTCTGCGCTGTCGAAAGAACAACTGCCTTTTCTGATCGAAAGTTGCTGGCGACTGTTGCTGGTCAATCATGACCTGCCCAGTCATGTACCCCTGGCACTGCGGTTGCTTGGCCGGGTTCTGAAAGTGCCTGAATTTCATATCCTCGATATTGGCAAAAAAGTTCAAAAAGAACTTGAACAGCAGCCTGCCGAAGGGACACTCGCCCCGCTGCTACCTGAAGATCCGCGTTATCTTGATCGAATCGAATGGCGCTTGTACGGCATGAGCGACCCAATTCGGCGGACCAGTAATGTTGACGATGGCAGACGCGGCGGCGGTTTCCGGCTAGCCAGCGCCTTTGTCGCCGGTTTGTTGGTGGGTGCGGGCAGCCTGGCGTTTCTGGTCTGGGGGCCGCCGCAGCTGGGGCGTGAGCCGGTCCCGAGAATGTCGCATCAGGGTGCGCCATTACCCGCGACTAGCCCGGCCGCCTCTGCGGAAGAGCCCGAAGGAAGCCTGGCGTCCGAATCGGTGCTGGGTGCCAGCACGCTGGATCAGTCAACCTTGCCGGAGGCAAGCTCTGAACAGGCGACTTCGCTAACGCCACCAGAGGATGAACCTGTCGGGGAGGAAGACGTTGCCGTTGTCAGCGCCCCTGAGGAAACCGTCTTGGCACCCGATGGTGACGCGTCGCCGCAGAGTCTGGCGTCACAATCGGAACCGGAAACCGTGCCAAGTACGGACTCAGCCACTGAACCGGTCATTGATGAGCCTGACGTTCTGATGCAAGTAACCGCGTCGATTTTGAACGTGCGTGAGGCACCCTCCACTGAGTCTGATGTGATCATCAAGCTGGGAGAGGGTGCACGGGTTTGGATGGAGCCTGAAGGCTCCCAGGGGACCTGGAACCGGATTCGGGTCGAGGGCCGCGTGGGTTATGCCAGCAGCCGATTCATGGAACCCGTAAACTGAGCTCGAGTACGGCTTGAGGCCCAGTGAAAGAACGAACACCGATCGGTTAGGCTGTCGCGGCGCCGGTTAAGACACTATGCCGGCAACGTGACCGTCACGCCAAGCTCGTCCAGCCGCTGGCGGCTGTGTTCCCGGTACCGTTCCCTCACCTCTGAACCCGGTGGTTTCTCCAGATAGTAGGCCAGCTTGTAGGCGACCGGCGCCTCAACACCGGCCTGTTCGAGTGTGTTGACCAGGTTCAGTTCCGCACTGGTGTCCGGGTCGGGCAGGGCGATGGCCGGTTCGCTGACCACCAGCTCCTCGCCGCGCGCCACCTGATTTACCCTTTCCTGATACGCCTTTTCAAACGGTGGCCAGCTGTGACGCTCGGCTTCTGTGCGCATTCTGAAAAAACCGACATCCCGCGCCGCCAGGTGCACGGCCGCATGCGACCAGCGCCGGTTGGCCGGTGAGTGACTGTTTTGGCAAGCCTCCAGGTAGGCATCGCGAATGCCTGGCAACCCCAGGGCTTCAGGCTGAGGTTGCAGAAGCTGAACAAAGTCAGCAATGGTCGGAGGCCAGGCAAATTCGAGTTTGCAGCGTTCCAGAGCGTACTCCACCAGATGCGCTGGTGTTCCGGCCAGGCTGTAGGCCCATTCCCGTTTGGCCAGTGCCAGGGTCGATTCATCGCCGTAGGCGCTTTCGAATTTGTGGGTATAGATATGGTGGAAGCGGGCGAAAATCATGTTGACCAGCAGTTTGGTTTCGTGGTCGAGCGCGCCGCCGCTACCAGTCGGTGTCCCGGATGTTGCGGAGAGCTTCCCGGACTTTAGCCCGTTTTTCGCGAGCAGGGTTTGCAGGCTCTTGGGTGTGTTGTTGGGTTCGCTCATGTCGGCCCTTGTTGTTCAGTTGATCGTGCCAGGAACGCTGGACCCAGTTCAGGAAACGGACATCCCAGCTGAATTCGGCTCTGTCTTTGTCCTGATAATACTGTCTGAATTTTGGCAGTTCCGCCAATGCATAGGTCAGTGGAATATCGTGAAACGAGAGCAACCCGGGAAATTCGGGGCCGGGCTCCCAGTCTGCATGCATGCGGGTGCGTTCGGCGCGCACGGAGTTCATGTCGGGTTTTTCGGGCTTCAGATAGGCCAGATCATCCTGCATCTGATTGCGGCGCCGGGCATCGTTCATGCCTGGCTGCGGCGCGCTGCCCGTGTCTGGCGCAGGAGCCGTCCGGTTCATGCTTCTAACCGGAACCCGTTCGACCGGTATGGCCTCTGCCGGATTGGCGTCCGTTCCCGCATCAGGCCAGGGTTCGGGTGGCACCAGGCTGTCGTCGAGGTCTTCCAGGTGCACATGCCAGGGGTCTTCGTTATGCACAGTCAGCAGCCCCTGTGCCTGAACCCGGCGCAATACGGCACTGAGCTGGGCGCTGCTCCAGAAGGGTAGCAGCTGCTGTCGATGGTGTTCGGTCAGGGTGACCCGTGACCCGAGCAACAGGGCCATTTCCGTCAGGAGTTGGTACAATAGCGCCTCTTCCAATCCCAGGGTTTCCGCCAGGGCGGGAGAGACCACTAATACTTTCTCAGGGATCACACAGAGTCCTCAATGGTTAAAGCCGTCACCGGGATTAATGCGCCGCGGTCAGTTGGGCGGTCCCGATGTCGGTTAAATGCAGACTGGCCAGTCTAGCACTGGCACCCCCGGGCGGGAATGACTTATCGGCTATAGCGGACGAATCCATTGCAGGATAACCTGCGGCAGCTATTGGCAGGTGGCATTGGGTCGCGCCGGCCACCGGGGTTGCCCCAGTGGGGTCGGGCGGGATGCCGCCCACTCAATCCATCCGTGGAGCCTAGGCCGCAGGATATGAATCCCCTCCATGGGATTCACCCTTTGGGCTCGCTTCGCTCATGCTAAAACGCTCCTGGCGTTTTAGTCCATGCTGCGGACTCCCCCACTGAGGCAACCCCGGTAGCCGTCGCTTGCTGCTGGGGTAAACTCTACATCAGTTCATAAACAAGGCGTTGCAATGACCGATCTTCTCAGTGTTCACAATCTGGTGAAACGCTACAAACAGCTTACGGCCGTTGATGGCATCAGTTTTTCGGTGGCCAAGGGTCAATGCTTCGGGCTTCTGGGGCCGAACGGTGCGGGTAAGACCACCACCATTGAAATGATGGAAGGCATCAGCAAACCCACGTCGGGCGAAGTGAGGCTCTTTGGCGAACCGGCATCACGCAAGGCGTTCGAGCGGGTGGGTATTCAGTTTCAGAATACGGCCCTGCAGGACTATCTGACAGTAGCCGAGACCTTGAAGCTGTTTGCTGCTTTCTATACGAAAACCATTGATCGGGATGAGCTGGTCGAGCTGTGTTCACTGGGTGAGTTTCTCAACCGGGATGCGCGCAAATTGTCGGGTGGCCAGCGTCAGCGCTTGTTGCTGGCGTTGGCGCTGATTAACGATCCGGATCTGGTGTTTCTGGATGAGCCGACGACCGGGCTGGATCCGCAGTCGCGCCGGAATTTTTGGGAGCTGGTGCAAGCCATTAAGCGCCGTGGCAAGACCATTGTGCTGACCACGCATTATATGGACGAGGCGGAAATCCTCTGCGATGACATTGCCATTATGGATCAGGGGCGCATTGTCGAGCGCGGGTCTCCGGCGCAGTTGCTGGATCGCCATTTTGAGGGCGTTATGGTGCACTTGCCCGCCTCGGCGGTCGACGGGAAGACATTGCCCTTTGACATGCTGATAAACCGGGAGCGGGTCGAGATTCAGACAACCGCGGTGGACGCCATGGTACGCCAGCTTGCCGACGCTCAGGTTTCGCTGACAGGGTTGCAGGTTAAAAGCCCCAATCTGGACGATCTTTTTCTTAAACTCACCGGCCATGCCCTACGCGCCTGATCATAAGGAGACTCGCAATGATGAGCCGTCTGCTGGCCGTCTTTAATGCTCGCAACAAGGAGTTCTGGCGTGACCGCAGTTCCCTCGCGTGGAACTTTGCCTTTCCGTTTCTGCTGGTGTTTGGTTTTTATTTTATTTTTGGCCAGGGCATGCCGATGTTCAAGGTTGGGGTCATCAGTGAGCATGATGCCTACATCTCCCGCCCGGCTTTCATGCAGCTCAGCCACATTCAGTTTGTGCCCTACGATGAGCTGGACCAGGCGCTGAATCGGGCCCGGCGGCACCAGATCGACCTGGTTCTGGATCTTGACCGTCAGCTCTACTGGGTCAATGAAGAGAGCCGTAATGGCTATGTGGCCGAACGGTTGCTCGTAAACGCTGACCCGGAATTCAACCGGCGTGTGGTGCAGGGCGAGCCGATTCGTTACGTAGACTGGGTACTGCCTGGCATCATCGGCATGAACATCATGTTCAGTTCGCTGTTCGGGGTTGGCTATGCGATTGTCCGCTACCGCAAGAATGGCGTTTTGAAGCGGCTTAAAGCTACGCCGCTGTCGGCGTTCGAGTTTGTGTCGGCGCACATTTTGTCGCGTCTGCTGACCGTCATGCTGGTGGCGTCGATCATCTACTTCGGCAGTCACTGGGCCCTGTCGACGCTGATGCTGGGCAGCGCCTTCAGTTTGTTGGTGACGCTATTCATAGGCGCCCTGGCACTGATTTCACTCGGGTTGGCGGTGGCCAGTCGGTCGCGCAGCGAGGAGCTGACGGGCGGGCTGATGAACATGGCCACCTGGCCGATGATGGGCTTGTCGCAAGTCTGGTTCTCGCTGGAAGGAGCACCGCCCATGGTGCAATCCCTCGCCAATGCTTTGCCGCTGACCCATCTGGTGAGCGCCGCCCGGGAGATAACGACAGAAGGCGCCAGCCTGATGCAGGTGAGCGATCACTTATTGATCCTGGTCGGGATGACAGCCTTGTTTCTGGGCGTCGCCGCCCTGTTGTTTAACTGGGACAGCGATCACCGCTGACCTGTGTCGGCCGTTATTTTTTGCGCAAGGTCGACAGGCCAAACGGCAGGTAGGCTGGGCAAACCCGCACAACGGCGGTGGCCACCAAGACGACGCCGATGATGCCCCACCAGCCGATGACGCCAGTGAGCCCCAGCGCGATGAGAATGATGCCAGCGATCAGACGAAGCGTGCGGTCGGTCGTGCCCATATTGATCTTCATAGCGGTGACTCCTTTTGATTAGTTTAATCTAATGTATAGGTGATTTAAGACGTTGTCACCTGCCTTCAATCTTGTCGTCTTTTAGCGTGCTTGATTCGCCCCGGTTTAGTCTATACTGCCGGGTTTCAATCCCTGTTCCAAAGCCGTACGGAAGTGGTATGCGTTCAATTCTGGTCTCAATCATGGCCCTGTTTCTGGGCATCTGTTTGTTATTGCTGGGCAACAGCCTGCTGAGTACTCTGCTTGTTTTGCGCGGCGTCGCTGAAGGCTTCTCCGGACAGTATCTGGGTATTCTAACGTCGGTCTACTTTCTTGGGGCGCTGGTGGCCACGTTACTGGCCTCGACCTTAATTAAGCGGATGGGGCACATCCGCTGCTTCACCTTTTGCACGGCCTTACTGGGCTGCAGCATTCTGGCCTATGTGCTGATTATTTCACCGCTGGCCTGGCTGGTGATCCGGTTCTTTACCGGGTTCGGTGTGTTCGTGATGTATACGGTGATCGAGAGCTGGCTGAACGGCCAGACTCAGGATGCCTACCGCAGCCGGGTGTTTTCGATCTATACCCTGGTGAATCTGGTGGCGATTGCGGCCTCCCAGCAGTTGCTGCGCATCGACAGCGCCACCAGCTACACCCTGTTCGTGCTGGCCAGTTTTCTGGTAACCGCGGCCATCATGCCGGTCTCCTGGACGCGTCTGCAGCAGCCTCATGTGCCTGTGGATATGCCGTCGATGAGTATTTTGAAGTTGTTTGATGCCGCGCCCGTTGCGGTGACGGGCGTGGTGGTATCTGGCCTGATCATGGGGCCTTTTTGGGGGCTAACACCGTTGTTCGTGGCCGGCCTCGACTATACCGAAAATCAGCTGGCGGCCTTTATTTCCCTGTCGATTCTCGGCGGTGCGCTGATTCAATACCCGGTTGGGCGCTGGTCGGACCGGATGGATCGGCGCCGTGTCATTCTGGTGACCTTCGTGCTCGGTACTCTGCTGGCACTGGCGATGGCGCTGAGCGCCTGGTATTTACCGGTTGAACGCACTCTGATGACGGCGCTATCGGTCCTGTTCTGTGGGCTGGTGTTGGCGGTTTACCCGATATCAGTCGCCCACCTGGTCGACCGGATTCACAAGGACCATCTGGTTGCCGGCTCCAGTGGCTTGCTGATGCTCTATGGCCTCGGGTCATTCATCGGGCCTGCGGCAGCGGGGCTGGCGCTTGAGTATCTGGGCGCTGGTGGCTTGCCGGCCTATTACCTGATTACCCTGGCGCTGTTCAGTCTGATACTGAGCGTACAGCTGATTCGCTCACGCATCATCGAACGTCCGGAAGACCACGAAAGCCAGTATGTGGCCATGGTGCGTACCTCGCCCAACGTACTGCCACTGCACCCCGAGTCTGAAGAGGATGTAGGCGCACCCGAAGAGCGCCGCAACGAGGACCGGGAGTCGGCCTAGGCGCTATAGCTCTGGGATCAGCTGTAGAGTTAAGCAGTGGCTGCCTGGACTACCCACAGGGGTATCCCAGGTGGCCGCTGCTGGCCAGTGCTACCTAGCCAGCCATAACGGAGAGTCTGACTCGGAGAACCTCCCTACAGTTCGTCGGTGCCGACTTCAATCTCTTCGTCAGTCAGGTCGGCAAAGCCTTGCTTGGCCTCGTAGCGGTCCAGTGCGGCGGCGCACAGCTGGTAGCCATCCTCGATCATCTCGCTCGCCAGGTGATAGTCGAACAGACCCCCGACACCCCGTGGAATTTCAATCAGAACATCGGGCTGGTGTGCAGCCAGCTTCATGTGGGCAATGGTGTTCTGCATGGTGTCGATGGAGCGGTTCATCAGTTCTAGCATGCTCCATTGATTCTGGGGTTCCGTGGTGTCGGCTTTTTCGGACCACCAGCGGTCAATAAAGCGGTTGATGGCGCGGTGTACCGTATTCTGCGCCTCTTCGGAGAGTCTGACCGGTTTCTTGTGTTTCGCCTTGTCCATTCTGCCCAGCATGTCAGCGCGGCCGTTTAGGTTGACTGCTATGGTCAGGTCGGTCTGGGTGCGCAGGGTGGGGGCGATCGGCACCGGGTTCAGTACGCCGCCGTCGACCAGCATCATGCCCCGGTAGGGGTGCGGCTTGAAGACAGAGGGGATGGCGATGGAACCTCTGATGGCTTCAAACAGTGAGCCGTCGTTGAGCCAGATCTCCCGCTGGCGTTCGATATCGACCGCAACGGCGGTAAATTCGATGGGCAGGTTCTCGATTTGCGCATCGCCGACCTGGCGCTTTAGAACCTCCATGATCTTATAGCCCTTGAACAGGCCACCGCCGTTGAAGGAGAGGTCGAGCAGGCGCAGCACGTCGGTACGTTCCAGAGCGCAGACCCAGCGTTCGTACTGGTCCAGTTTGCCGGCCGCGTAAAATCCGCCGACCAGGGCGCCGATACTGGCGCCCGCGATGTTGGTTATCTTGTAATTGCGGTCTTCGAGGCAGCGGATAATGCCAATATGAGCCATACCCCGGGCGCCGCCACTTCCAAGTACCAGCGATACGGTTTTTTCTGACTTCACGAGAGTGCTCCTTTGGTTCCCATGTTCTGAATAAGGCGGGAAGCCTGTTCGAGGTAAAGTATGAAGCCAAATTGTTGAATTGCTACCCTCCGAGGCCTCTAGAGATAGTCGTTATCCCAGACCAACGCTACACTGTTAGGCTACGCTGAATGAGCTGCCGGCACTGAGGCTGAAGCGTTGAAGAATAAAGGTCAGTTCATTGTTGTTTGCCCTGAAACACCCCGTTTAGGAGTCCTGAGTGTTAGATTCAGTCCAGATTGCGTTCGATCCTTCCAGTCTCGATATGTTGAACTTCATGCTGGCCATCATGATGTTTGGCGCGGCCTTGTCGGTCAAAATGAGCGATTTCCGTTATGTGCTGAAGTCGCCCAAAGCCCCGGTGATTGGCCTGGTCTGTCAGTTTGTCCTGTTGCCGGCCGCTACTTACGCTTTTACCCGTGCATTGTCTCTGGATCCCTCACTGGCACTGGGCATGATTCTGGTCGCAGCCTGTCCGGGCGGCAGTTTCTCGAACATCATCACCTTTCTCAGCCGTGGCCATGTGGCCACCTCGGTGAGCATGACCGGCATTTCGTCGCTCGCAGCAATCGTCATGACCCCATTGAACTTCACTTTTTACGCTTCCCTGGCACCGGAAACCCGGGCCATTGTCCAGGCCATCAACGTCGAGCCGCTGGCCATGGTGCAGTTGATTGGCTGGGTTTTGGGGGTGCCACTGGCACTGGGCATGCTGGTGGGTCACAAGTTCCCGGGTTTTGCGGCGCGCGCTGACAAGCCGGTGCGCTGGGTCTCGCTGCTGATTTTTCTGGTGTTCGTCGGTATCGCCTTTTCACGCAATGGCGGGCTTTTTGTCGAACACGCCACGGCCTTTGCCGGCCTGGTCATATTGCACAACGCTCTGGCTCTCAGCCTTGGCTGGGCGGCAGCCACCTGGGCCCGGCTGCCTGAAGACCAGCGGCGTGCGGTCATTCTCGAAGTCGGCATTCAGAACTCGGGTCTCGGGCTCATTATCCTGTTTTCGTTCTATCCGAATCTCGGTGGCATGATGCTGATTACCGCGTTCTGGGGTGTCTGGCATCTGGTCAGCGGGTTGTTGTTGTCGGCCTTCTGGTCACGACGCCCCCCACAACTCGGTATCGGGTTGGTTTAACCGGTCTGTTGGGCCAGCTGCAACCGGTTTTGCAACCAGACTGCCTGGTCTGCCAGGCTGCACTCTGACGGCAGGTCTTCGACCGCTATCACCTCGACGACCCGCATGTGGATGCGCTGGTGCCTGCCCAGCCGGTACGCCCATACCTGTACAACCGCGCGCAACACCGGGTGAATGCGATGCAGGAGTTGGCGCACGGGTGCGCGTGGCATTTGCACATCGACCAGTACAATGGGGCGGTTGGTCTCGCGGGCCAGCCGAATGATGCCGGTGCGCCAGGCCGGGTCTGTTGCGTTCCGCCAGAAAGGCCGTGCCTGGCTTAGTCCGCCGGCCGGGGTAATGACCAGTCGTCCCTCTTCCTGCAACCATTGGCTGGCGGCTGCCAGTGTTTTGCTGCCACCCAGAGAGCGACGTTCGCTGTCCAGGTTGACCGACAGAAACACTTTGCGCAGCGGGCCAAACACATTCAGAAAATTACGCGCCATGATGCGCGTCGGCACCCGGGTTCGACTGGCCAGCCAGGCCAGACCCAGCCCGTCAAAAAGACCATGCGGATGATTGCCGGCAACAATGCAACTGCCCAGGTCATCGAGCAGGTCGGTGTTCTCCGCAGTCAGCGAAAATTGGTTGCGGCGCAACAGGGTGTCGAGCATGCCGTGCAGGTCGCCATCGCCAGTTTGCCAGGCATCGTTCAGTAATTGCTCGGCCCAGTTAACACCGACCAGTTTAAACAGGGTGCGGCGCACGGGGGCGGGCCAGTGATCAAGCATTGTTGTGTATCCAGCTGGATCATCCCTGACGTGACTAATAACGGGTCGGTCTAACGCCAACCTGAGTAAAACCAGAGAATAAGTCGGTTACCGCCGTGTTACAAGCGCGTCCCTCGCCTCCGGGAACGTTGCACTAACCTGGCTGGTACGCCGCTTTTACACTGCGTTCAAACTTTACCAGCGGCACTGGGTGGCCAAAGTAGTAGCCCTGATAGGCCTGACAGCCAAACTGTTTCAGTAACCGCGCTTGCTCGGCGGTCTCGACACCCTCGGCAATGGCGTTGATCGACAGACTTGAGGCCAGCGAAATAATCGTTCTGGCGATGTCGGAGTCGTCCGGATTGGTGGTCAGGTCGTTGACGAAGGTGCGGTCGATTTTTAATTGATCCAGAGGCAATTGTTTCAGGTAAGACAGCGACGAATAGCCGGTGCCAAAATCATCGAGAGAAAACCCGATGCCCTGCAAGCGCAACCGGTGCATCTTGGCTATGGTGTCCTGCACATCTTCCAGCAACATGCTTTCCGTCAGCTCGAGTTTCAGCCGCGCTGCGGGTGCGCGCGTGTGTTGAACAATGCGTACTACCTCGGCCACGAAATCGGGTTGATGCAACTGCCGTGCACTGATATTGACCGACAGGGTCAGCTGCGACAGGACCGGATCTTTTGCCCAGCCGGCCAGTATTTCGCAGGAACGTTCGAGCACCCAGTTTCCCAGAGGATTAATCAGACCGGTTTCTTCTGCCACCTGTATCACTTCGGTCGGCGGCAACAGGCCGCGGCTTGGGTGATGCCACCGCAACAAGCTTTCGGCACCAACAATGGTGTGGTCAACATCGACCTGGGGCTGCAAAAAAACCTCGAATTGCTGCTCCTTAATGGCCGTGCGAATTTCGTTGGCCATTGCCAGGTGCTCCAGCACCCGGGCCTGCATGTCGGGGGTGAAAAACCGGGCGGTGTTCTTGCCCGCGTCTTTTGCCTGATACATGGCCAAGTCAGCTTGTTTGAGCAATTCATCAACACTGTGCGAGTGGTTACTGAACAGGGTAATCCCGATGCTCAGGGTGCAGAAGTGCTCCAGATTGGGCATAAAAAAAGGTTGCCGGAAGGCTTCCAGCACAGTGGTGGCCAATGTTCCGGCAAAATCGGTGGCCTTGCTGACATTCGCCGAGAGACTTTCCAGTAAAATGATGAACTCGTCACCACCAATTCGTGCCACCGTATCGGTATGGCGAATGCAGCCGACAAGTCGTTCGGCAACCTGTTGCAGAAACAGATCGCCGGTATCGTGTCCCCGGGTATCGTTAAGGGTTTTGAAATCATCCAGGTCGATGTAGAGCAATGCGCCATATTGTTCGCTGCTGGTCGCGGCTGCCAGTGCCCTGGTGAGGCGGTCCATCAACATGCGTCGGTTGGGCAGGTCGGTGAGCTGGTCGTAAAAGGCGAGTTGCTCAATGCGTTGTTCGGCTGCTTTGCGTTCCGTGGTGTCGATGATGGTCACAACAAAGTTCTGCACGGTGTCGCCGTCATCCGACAATACGGCGGTAATGTGCATCCATTGCAGGTAATACTCCCCATTCTTGCGTTGCCCCCAGGCTTCACCCTGCCAACTGCCGGTGCTGTCCAGGCTTTGTTCTATGATTTGGTTGATGTCTTCGTCATGCCGGTCAGTTTCGATCAGACTCATGAGTGAGCCGGCGATGTCTTCCTGGCGGTAACCGGTCATTCGGGTGAAGGCTTCGTTGACCTTTAAAACACGGGTCGCCCCATCGGTGACCAGCATGCCCTGTGCCGATTCAAACACGTTGGCGGCAATATTGAGTTCGTACACCATGCGCTGCATGGCAAGCCCGACCTGATTGTGCTCGTAAATACCGCCGGTTTTAAAGGGTGCCGCCCGGGTACCTTGCCGGGTGTTTGCAATGTACTGCAACAGGTTGCTGATGCTGCGATTGTGGTTCAGGTGGACCAGCCAGGTGGCGAACGCAAAGAGCAGAATGAACCCGGCCGACAGGGCAAAGAAAGTTCTCTGATAGGTTTTGGCCACCGGCGGAAACTGGTCGGCCGACAGGCCGAGCTCGATCCAGACATCATCACGGTTGCTGGCAATGTCCAATGGCCGTGTTTTCAGATAGACGTTGTCTTTTTGCTCCACGACACCGAACGGCTGCGCATAGGAGGCGGCGCCGCTATAGTCCAGTTCGGTTTGGCGAATCAGCTCCTGGTTCCCCAGCCCGATTTTGATGACATCCGCATCCGCCAGTTTGGCAATATCATTCAACAGCGTGCGATTCTGGCCAATGGCCAGGCCAATATAAAGGTAGCCGCGAAGTCTGAGCGAAGCAGGGTCAAAAAGTGGTGCTGCTTTTAGAATCACCGTCAGCGGTTCGGTATGCTCGATCAGCCAGCGATGGGTATAGTGCACCGGCGAACGCAATTGCCCCAGCATTGGGTTGATGTCGTACAGGGGCAGGCTGGCATCGAACAGCAACTGGCCGGAGGCGTCGGTGATGAACAGGACGTCAATGTTGTTGCCCAGCGCAGAATCCTGAAACATATAGGCGATATCGTCGTTTGCAGAGTCGAGACTGGTTGTGCCACTGGCGATTGAGGTGAAAACCCGGTTAGCTGCCGCGCTTTGCAAATAAGCATCCAGCAGGTCGAGCCGGTTGATATAGAGGTTGGCGGCCGTTCGGTGGTGTTGGCGCAAGGCGTTCTGAATTTCACTGTCGAGGCTGTCTTGTGCGGTTTTGACAGCGTACAGCATGGAAAAAAAGAGCGTTATTAGCCCCAGTGCGCCAAAGACAAGGGCGATACGGGTAATGAATTTCAATTCAAGAAATCGCCTTTTCACTGAGCCATTGACGCTAAGCGTCGAATGCTTTGGCATTCATACCCCGGTTGGCGTGTAAGTTGGGATGTTCAGTTTTCATCGGCTTCACCATACTCCTGAATCAGCCAGCGATAGTTGTCAACTTGCTGTTCAAAGTAGGACTGCAACCGGGGCTCATCCCAGAAGGTGATGGGCAGGCGAACCCGTTCGGTGGCTTGAATAAACCGGGGGTCTTGCGTTGCTTTGGACAGGGCGGCGGACAGCACACTGACCTGGTCGTCCGGCGTATCGGCGGGTACCACCACCACCCGTGGGTTCTGCATCGACACATCGTAGCCGAGCTCGCCGATGGCGGGCGCGTTGGGGTAGCCAATCAGTCGTTCATTAACGAGACCCATCAACACGACCATTTCACCCGATTCGGTGTACTGGGTGTGCGTTCCGCCACTGAACGCAAAGTCAACGTCGCCCGCCAGTACCATGGGTGCCATACCAGCCCCTCCCGTGGTGGGCACGATACGCAATGGGATGCCCTCTCGACGGGAGATCATATTGATGACAAAGCGATCCTGTGAAGTCTGGGAGGCGACCGTCAGTTCGTCTTTCCCGCGGGCGTAGTCAAGCAACTCTGCCCAGGTGCGATACGGCTTGTTACCACCGGTGACCAGCGCCGACTGATCCAGTGCCAGTGCCGACACATAGCGAAAACTGTTCAGATCGAAGGAAGCGTCGGTTACTAGGGGGGTAAAGGTATAGGGTAGGGATGAGCCAAACATCATCAGGTAACCCTGGTCGGTACTGCTCGCCACCAGGGCGGCTGCAACACCACCGCCAGCACCTGGCAGGTAGAGTCGCTCTACCGGTTGTCCAAGCTCGTCTTCCAGCACCTCAGCCAGGGCCTGTGCCTGAATGTCGGTGCTGCCGCCCTGGTTGAAACCAATGACCATGGTGAGTGGGCGGTTGGGGAAGTCGCCTGCGCTGACACCCGGCAATACGCAGAGGATCAGCAGGCTGATGATCAGGCTCTGGGCCGCTGGCATCAGATCGTTGAAGAGATGGGAGAGTGTTCGGCGTCTGTCTGGAGATACCCGGGTGTGATTAGAATCGAGCTCACTCATACATCAATCCCCGTCTATCCCTGAGTCGTGTCGGGTACATCCCGACTCAGTCAGTTTAGGAGTGAGCCCTGTGTTTGTCTAGCCTCGGGTACGGGGCTGCTAGCCGAAAGCAGCACCCAGATCCCACATGGGCAAAAACACGCCCAGGGCCAGCACCAGCACCATTATGCCCATAAACAGCAACAAGATCGGTTCAATCGCCTCGGCCAGTCGTTTCAGATCGTATTCGACTTCCTGGTCGTAAAAATCGGCGATGTCGACCAGCAAACCACCGACATTGCCGGTTTCTTCGCCAACGGCGATCATTTGCAGAATCAACGGATTGAACAAACCGCTGGCCGAAGCCGTAGACTGCAATGATTCACCCCGTTCAATACCCGACATCATGCCTTCAATGCCCTTGCCAATGTACTTGTTGCCGACGGTCCGGCTGGCCACGCTCAGTGCCTGCAGCAGCGGCACCCCGGCCTCTAGCATCATGGCGAAGGGGCGAGCAAACCGGCCCAGTGCAATGCGTTCATAAATACCGCCCATCAGCGGAAACCGCAGTATCTGACGGTCCCATGCCAGCGCCCCCTGAGGTGTCTTTTTCCAGCGTTTGAAGGCGTATACCCCGAGTACAACCAGACCCAGCAAGTAGGGCCAGGTGCTGATCATGATGTCGGAGCTGGTGATCAGGATGCGGGTTGGCAGGGGCAGGTCAGCGCCCAGTTTGGCGAACACGCCAGCGAAGGCCGGAATCACCATAAAGTTGATGACCAGCATCGCCAGGGAGATGGCGGCAACGACAATGATGGGGTACCGGGTTGCCGAGGCGATGCGTTTCCGTGTGTCTTTTTCCAGTTCCAGGTGGCTGACCAGTTGTTGAAAGGCGGTATCGAGCCGGCCGGTGGATTCGCCCATGCGAATCATTGCGATGAACAGGTCGTTGAATACGTCCGGGTGGCTACGAAACGCCGTCGACAGAGGAGAGCCCTGGGTGAGAATGCGCGCCACATCGCCGAGCACGTCGCCCAGGCGTGGTGACCGGGTGGCATCGGCGAGGCCATTGATGGCCCGCATCAGCGGAATCCCCGAACGCGACAGTGCGTACATCTGACGGCAAAACATGATCAGTTCATCGATGCTGACTTTGGCCTTGCGCTGGGTATAGCGACCGAGGAGGGCCGACACATCAATGTTTCGGGACGAGGGTTTTGCCACCGGTTCGATGCGGGTGGCGATGATGCTCTGGCGTTTCAGCAATTGCAGCAGGGCGCTTTGTGACGCAGCCTCCAATTGCCCCTCCACCTGACGCCCCTCCGCGTTGCGGCCCTGGTAAAAATACTCAGCCATGGTCGGCCACCAGATCATTCAGATCGATGGTGATCTTGAACACTTCAGACAGATCTGTGATGCCTTCTACCGCGTACTCAAGCGCCCATTCCTCCATGGGTTTGAACTGAGCGTTGGCGCGTGCCGCGGCGACAAAGGCATTGTGATCCTGATCGCGCAGTGCAATCAGCATGGCCTCGTCCAGCTCCAGCCACTCGTAAACACCGACTCGCTCCCGGTAACCCGTATTGTTGCAGTGATAACAGCCGGTTCCCCGGTAGAAGGTCTGTTGCGAGAAACGGCCATCCGCCAGATTGTTGAGCCAGAGTTGCTCGCGGACTTCCGGCTGGTAGGGCTGGCGACATTCTTCACAGACCTTGCGCAGCAACCGCTGCGCCATGATGCCGCGCAGGGCCGATGCCACCAGATAGGATTCAACGCCCATATCGGCCAGGCGCATGGCGCTGGAGACGGCATCGTTGGTGTGCAGGGTGCTCATCACCAGGTGGCCGGTCAGGGCCGCTCTGACGCCGATAGAGACCGTTTCCTGGTCGCGCATTTCGCCGACCAGGATGACATCCGGGTCCTGGCGCAGGGCCGACCGTAGAATGCTGGCAAAATCGAGGTTGATGCGCGGGTTTACCTGCACCTGGTTAATGCGCGACATGCGGTATTCGATTGGGTCTTCGGCGGTGATGATCTTCCGGTTGGGCTGGTTCAGCAAATTCAGCGCGGAATACAGCGTGGTGGTTTTACCGCTGCCGGTTGGGCCGGTGACCAGAATCAAACCGTGGGGCCGTTCGACCATCAGTTCGAATCGCCGGCGAATGGCTTCGGGCATGCCCAGCGCTTCGAGCGATTGCAGACCGGACGACTGGTCGAGTAAACGCATCACCACCGACTCGCCATACTGCACCGGCATGGTGGACAGGCGCACGTCGATTGATTTGCTGTTAACGCGAATGTTGAAGCGACCGTCCTGTGGCATGCGTCGCTCGGAAATGTCGAGGTTTGACATGATTTTAAGCCGCATCACCAGTGCCGAGGCAACCCGCTTTTCCTTGATAACCTGTTCCTGCAGCACACCATCGACGCGCATGCGAATGCGAAACACCGACTCATCGGGTTCAATGTGCACGTCGGAGGCGTTAACCGCGACGGCGTCTTCAAGCAAACTTTGCAGCAATCGTACGACCGGCGCGTCTTGCAGGTCGCTGTCGTCGGCCAGGTTGGCCAGGTCGAAATCACTTTCGCGCAGTTCACCTTCCAGTTCGACTGCGATGGATTCGATTTCGCCGGTACGCCGATACACCGAATCCAGAGTGGCCAGCAGCTCGGCTTCGCGCACGATGGCGGGTTTGACGTTCTTCTTCAGCCGTTTTTCGACTTCATCGATGGCCATCAGGTCCAGCGGGTCGGCCATACCCAGTAACAAGCCGTCGGCGTTGTCGGCGAGCAGCAGGCAACGAAAGCGCCGTGCCACTGACTCGTCCAGCCGCTGCATCACATCCTGCTTGAGCTGGAACTGGCGCATTTCGATGAAGGGAATATCCAGGTGCTTCGACAAGGTAGTGAGCAGTTTGTTTTCCGGGACCAGCCCCATGTCGACCAGCACGCGGCCAATTTTCTTGCCCGTGTGCTTTTGTTCCTGCAGCGCCAGACCAAGCTGACCCTCTGAGATCAGTCCGGCCTCGACCAGCAGGTCACCGAGTCGAATTTTCTTGCGGCTTTGTGGTGTGGTGTCCAGGGTTCGGGATTCAGTCATTTATCCAGCCAGTATCGATGAGCGTTGTTGAGCGAATTGCTGCAATTCGGGATCGGTGTTCAGTGCGAGAAACGTCTGATAGTTCTGTTTGGCGTCCATGCTCAGCCGGGCCCGCTCCAGCGACAAGGCCAGTTGCATGTGCCAAATGGGTTTCACCCGGGGCAGACAGGCGAGTTTCTGAAAATGATTGATGGCCAGCAAGTGTTTACCCAGTGCCTGTTCGGCGATGGCCATGTATTCCACCAGTGGAAACACCGTCGGGTTAAGCTTGAGACCGGCCTGACAGCACTGAATGGCGTCTTTAAAATGCTGGCATCGGCAATAGTGCCAGGCCAGCAAAACGAAGATGCGCATGGATTTCGGAAATTCCTCCTGTGCATCAATCATGAACATTTCGGCTTCCTGAACCTGGTTCATCCGGGCCAGTTCATAGGCCATGTCGGTTACCTGTTTTTCATCGGTACTGGTATCGCGAAACGACTTCAGGTTGGGCGTTGGTATGGGCAGGTTGACGCCAATGTCGATCAGCTCGATCTGGTCGACCGGCACATCGTCTTCGCTGATCCGATAGCGGGTAGAGTGTGCCTTGGGTTTGATAACCTTGTGGCGCCGGCGTGCTTCGGCCAGGCGGCGCAGCACTGAATCGGCTTTAGGAAAAAGGTCGTACTGCAGAGCAATTTCCATAATGCCGGAAAGTTTGATCAGCCCGGCCAGAATGAGCCTTCTGCCCAGTTCCCGTTCATCGTCTTCTTTGTCCAGGGCGAGGTAGTGTTGCTCCAGAGCCTCGGGATTCAGATTTGAATGGTTTTTTAACAGTTCATACAACCGGTTCATGTTGTGTTACCCCGCCAGCGCCCGATAACGCTCTGTCGCAAAAGCCGTGAGCCGTGCGTTATGTGCGGAAAACTGCTCCAGATAAGTCTGGTACAGAAGCCGGGCTTCCGCCAGCCTGCCGCTGTTTTCCAGGTTGATGGCCCAGTGCAGCCACCACTGTGGGTTGCTGGCTTCTTCCCGTGTCAGGGCTTCGAATACCCGCGCCGCGTCCGCATAGCGCCCGCTTTGCTCCAGAATGAGGCCACGCAGGCCGAGGGCCTCGTTGCTCTGCAAGCCGATCAGCAAAGCTTCGGCCTGTTCCGCACCCCCCTGGTTCAAATACAGTTTGGCCAGCCAGATGCGTGGTTCTTCCAATTGCGGCTCGCGGTTGATCCAGGCACGCAGCCGTTGTTGAGCCTGTTCCAGATTCCCCTGCCCAATAGCCGTTTGCACAGCCTGGCGTGCACTGGCGTGCTGCGGGACCGCTGTGGCCACGCTGCTGCCCGACTGCGCGGTCGTCGCTCCCGGTCTGGCCCTGGCAGTACCTGCGGGGTCAGTCGGGGTATCGGCCGGTTCAGGTAAAGCTTCAGTTTTGGCCGGTGTTGGAGCGGGAGACGGGGGACGCGCAGCCGGCGGGTCGACGGCCATCGGCCCGGGCATTGGCTGGCTGACCGTTGCCTCGGGTTCCTCTACGGTGGCAGGCACCGCAGGGGTGACCCGTGGGCTATCGGCGTTTGTTGTGGCTGGGGCGGGCGCACTGTCGGCTTCCGCAGGTTCCGGTGCTGGCTGCGGCTCTGGCGTCTGGTCAGCCGATTGTTGGTTGGACGCTGCTGGCGAGGCCATTGTTGTGGTTTGCACCGGCTCAGGCGCTGGCTCAGCCGCAGCCAGCATGGGTGTATTGGCCGGCGCTGCCAGGCTCTCCTCGGAGGGGAATGCCTGGGCCGGGGCTGGTGGCAATAACCCGGGTGTCGAACGCCAATGTGGCCAGGCAAGCACGGCCAGTGCCATCAGCAGCGCAACGAGCGTGATGATCCACCAGAACACACCAGCGCGTTTCGTGCTTCGCTGCAACGGGTTGTAACCGCTGCGTCGGCTCTGGCCCGGTGCAGCCGATTGGTCGAGTGCCTGGTGCATCAGGCTCATAGCAGGCTCCAGACTGAGACAGCAGCGAGCAGAAGCACGGCGGCCATGGCGGCCAGTGGTGCTACCCGGGCTGTTAGCCGGGGCGTTTCTGGTTTGCTATCGCGCCAGGCCCGGTCAAAGTCAGCCGGGTTCACCTGACGTCGCTGGTCGGCATAGGCCGATAACAAGGCCTTGTGCGTCAGTACATTGATCATGCGTGGAATCCCGCCCGAGAGCTGGTGCAGGCGTTTGATGGCCCGGTCGGTGACCAGCGTCGGCCCGTTGTAGCCACTCTGGGTCAGTCGGAAGTCAAGGTACTGGCGAATGGCGGTGCGCGACAGGGGTTTCAGATAGTGAGCGAAAGTAATGCGTTGACGCAACTGACGGAACCGGTTCTGATCGAGCAATTCATCCAGTTCGGGCTGGCCGAACAGGATCACCTGCACCAGTTTCTGCCGCTCGGTTTCGAGGTTGGTAATCAGACGCAGGGCTTCGAGCGTAGCCGGGGGGAGAGATTGAGCTTCGTCGACTACGATGACCACGCCGCGTTGCTGCTGCGCCAGGTCCAGGATTTTCTGGTTAATGTGTTCCAGCAGGGCGGCGTTGTCGGCTTGCAGCGGCGTCTCCAGCCCCAGTTCCTGGCCAACAGCGCGGTACAGCCCCACGGGGGAGAGCATGGGGTTGGGGATGTAGACGCTGTGAAAACGCTCGCGCGCGGCCTCGTCGTCACTGAGGAAACGCAACAGCCGCCGGCACAGAATGGTTTTCCCGGTGCCCACGTCGCCGATGACTTTCAGAAACCCTTCGCCGGTGTCGAGCACGTGTGTCAGCAGTTGGTAGCACGCCTCATGATCGTCCAGGCGCACGAACAGGGCCGTATCAGGAGACAGGCTGAACGGCGGCTGCTTGAGTCCAAAGTGGGCTTCGTACATGGCCGTTGGCTGCCTTTACATCCGGTTCAGGACGCGGTCGAGATCATTACGGGTGGTTTCTTCATCGTAGACCACCGGTTTCAGCAGGATGACCAGTTCGCTCTTTTCCTGGGATTCGCGGTTCTGACCGAACAGAAAACGCAGGCCGGGCAGTTGCGACAGGCCTGGCAATCCGGTAGCTGACGCCCCTTGACGCTGCGATAGCAGACCGCCGATAACGACAATCTGGCCGCTGGAGGCGCGGATGATGCTGTCGGTTTCGCGAATGCTGGAAAACGCCAGTGGCAAATCGAACTCGGTTCCGCCCACGGTAATGACCTTGGTGCGCTCAACCACCTCGGTTACCGACGGGCGCACGTGCAGAATGACGTTGTTTTCCGCACTGATCTGAGGGGTGACATCCAGCGCTATACCGGAGAAGAACGGCGACAGAGTGAATTCAGGTGAGCTGGAGTTGGTATCGTCGTCGTCATTGTCGCGTGAGCTGACTTCGGTAACAAAGTACTCGTCGGTGCCGACCTTGATGACCGCCTTCTGGTTGTTCACGGTCGAAACCCGCGGGCTGGACAGAACCTGAACATCGCCCTGGTTTTGCAGCAACTGCAACATGGAATTAAAGTTGCCGTCGCCCACGCTCAGACTGAACACACCACCGATGTCGCCGATGCCGCTGAGAGGGTTGGCACTGAGCCCGGCGCTGGAATCGGTACCCACGGCGATCAGGTCGTTGGCAAAGGTGTTCCAGTTAATGCCGGAGCGAAATTCGTTGTTAAGCGTTACCTCAACCACCTTGGCTTCAATCACCACCTGGCGTTGCAGGCTCAGTTGCGCGTCATCCAGGAAGCCGGCAACGACCTCGTGCTCACGCGGTGTGGCGCGAACCACCAGCAGTCCGGACTGGGCATTGACCACAACCTGACGATCTTCCGTCTGATCCAGCAGCCCCATAATGGTCGTTTCCATGCCTTGCCAGAAATCCGCACTGGTTTCGGTTGCGACGCTGCTGCTTTGGTTGTTGGTGCTGTCTTGCTGGCTGATTTGCCCACCGCTGACCGTGGTGTCGGAACGGCCTGAACGGGCGACGTTCAGGTAGTTGAGACGGTAGATGCGAGTGGCAATCTGGTTGGGCAGCACGCGGAAACCGTAGTCGGTGCGCTGATAGTCGTATCCATAGATGTCGCGTACGGCTGACATCACCTGATCGAGGGTAACGGAGGTCATGTTCAGTGTCAGCGTGCCGGTAATGCCCGGGTCGACCAGAATGTTCACGCCCTGGGTGGTACCGAGATCGGAAAAGAAGCGGGTTAGCGGTACATCGGTCGCCTGAACATCAAACCGCTGTCGGGTACGGGGCGCCTGACTGAAGTCGAGCAGGTCGCTGCTCAGTTCCGGCGGTGCCGTTACCGGGCTGCGTTCCGGTGCAGGCTCGGAAGCCTCACTGAGTTCCTGTTCCAGTACAGACCGGTTGTCGAGTTCCGGTGCCCTGGTCGGTTCCCGGGGCTCTGACATCGAAGCACAGCCGGCCAGGCCCAGAGCGACGACCAGCGCAGTGACGCGTGCGCTGTAGGCAGCGGCGCTTACCGGGTGTTTGGCAATCCAGTTAGGAAGCGGGTAGGGCACTGGGTTATTCCTCATCGGTCGGGGTGATGGCCAGGGTGCCGGCCTGCGGTAATGTCAGGGTTCGGGTACGGTTGCCGCGTTGCAACAGGACCCGGTCGCTGCTGATGGCCATCAGTTGGTATTGGTTAAGGGTGTCGTTAACGGTAAGCCACTGGCCATTGATGACGGCGTAGGCCTGCTGATCCAGCCGGTAGATTGAGCTCAGTCTGAAAGTCGGCTCGGGCTCGGGCCGGGGGGCCGGTGCTGACTGTGGCTCGGGCCGGGCGGTGTCCGGGCGCATTGGGTCGGCCTGGGTGCTGATGGCGGTGAGCAGCAAGGTGAGGCAGAGCGTTATGAAACCCCTGAATAGACTATACATTTAACCAGGCCTCCTGATCACTCAGCGTATGAACTTTCAGCCGAATTCGCAGTTGCGGATACTGTTCGGTTTCGACACTGAGTTCATCCCAGAACAGCCGCCAGGGCAAGGCTTCGATGGTGGTCAGGTAACCGGTCAGGGCATCAAAGTCGCCGGTCAGCTCAATGTCGAGCTGGTGTCTGAACAACTGGGCCTCGCCGCTGTCGTCCTCGGCCAGAGGCTGGGCGGGCAAGGCACCAAAACGAACCAACGTCAGATCGCTGCTGCCCAGCAGTTCGCGCAACAGGGTGGCCATGGTGTTCGGTGGAATCAACGCCTCGGTAATGCCGGTGATGCGATCGTTGAGTTGCTGAACCTCCCGGCGCAGCCGTTCATTCTGGCTGCTCAGGGTCTGCAGTTGCGGGTTGTTGCGGGCCTGCTCCAGCGCCAACAGGGCGTTCTGGTTGTCGGTGCTCTGAACCTGCAGCTGGGTGATCTGGTTGCGCACGGCGCTCTGGTCTGTCCAGCCCAGATACCACAGTACGCCGTAGCTGATGCCAGCCAGCAGCATCACCATGCTCACCAGCAAAATGGCCCGCTCCCGAATCGACAACCGGTCGATGAGCAGGCGTAATTGAAACAGGGTGGCGTTCATCGGCCTGGCTCCCCATTGTTCAAGGCGGCGTCAACACTGGCCGAATCGGCCAGGGAGAAGCGCCACAGGGTGTCGTCATCCGGGGTTTGTTCGATGTTCAGGTTCTGAATACTGATGCCGCGAAACACCGAGCCTTCCAGCTGGCTGAGATAACGGGGCACCAGGCCCGGCTGACGGGCATAGCCGGCCAATCCGAGGCTTTGCTGGCTGTTGCGAAGTTCGATGCGACTGAGCCAGAGGCCGTCAAAATCGATAGCCGACAACTGCGTCAGCGGGGTCGAAAAGCCGCGTGCCGATGCGCCCAACTGGGTCGCCAGGCCGCTGTAGGCGGTTTCGCGCGCGTTTTTCTCCCGGGTGAGTTCAGCGTTCTCCTGAATCAGGGCCGCTTCGGAGTCCAGTTGTGGATTTACCGATCGCGCCTGCTGCAAAGCCTGCTCACTGCGCGCGGCTCTTTGCTGCCAGTCGGCCAGTTCTGATCTCAAGCTGTTTTGCTGCTGCCAATTGAGTGCGATCCAGCCGGCTGAACCCACTAGCGCCAGCATTAGCACCGCTGCAAAAGCGGGCAATTGCAGGCGGCCGTGGCCAGGCAGCATGTCTGCCTGCATCAGGTTGATATGGCGAGTCATGCGGCGGTCTCCCGAAAGGCGGCACCCAGCGCCGGTGTCAACTCAACCGGCCAGTCGCTGTCGGTGGGTGTCATGATGAAATCTTCCGGATGCAATAACGTGAAGCGGGTATCGAGTTTGGTGCCCAGCGTCTCGCCAATGGCCGGGTCGCCAGGCCAGCCCAGTAAAGCCACATCGCTGATGGCACCCAGGCCCAGTTGCGCCTCGTAGTAATCAAAGGAGCGTCGAATTTCGAGCGACAAGGAGTCGAGTTGTATGTCGCTGTTGCCTTCCAGTTCCAGCCCTTGTTCACCGTCGGCGGCCAGGCCCAGATCGGAATAGCCGATTTCGAACTGGCGACTGAGCACAATTTCCTGGTTGAACAGCAAAATGAGACGGCAGCGGTCTGCTTCCATAAACAACAGGCCGCTCTGGTTCCGCTCCAGCGTTCGAATCGCGGTATTGCGCAAGGCGAGCTGATCGATGTCGATGCATTCAATGCGCAGGCCACGCCGGGCCATGGCCATGGCCCAGTCGGCCAGAGGTTTCTTTTCAGCAGCGATGACAAACGCCATGCGCAGGCGGCCACGATAGGCTTCTGTGGGCAGCAGAATAACGTCGATACTGGCGTCGTCGAGATCGTAACTGATCAGTTCGGCGGTTTTAAAACGCAGTGCAGCGTCCATCTCGGCGGCGGGCACGTCCGGCACATCGACCAGCAACATCTGGTAGGCCGGGTCGCTGAGCAGAAGGTTTAGCTGGCCGCGGCTGTGTTTCGCTACCCAGTCCGCCAACTGTTCGGCTTGCAACAAAGGGGTGTCTTCCGATCGCCACAGGCTGGTCCTAACCTGAGAAATCCCCTGGCGGGAGCGCTCAAGGACCAGCAGGCCGATGCCTGTCTCGGTAAGGTAAACCCAGGTTTGCTGGCGCGCAGGCCGTTTTCGCCGTTTTATGTCACCCAAAAGTTGGCATCTCCGCTCGTTCGCTGTTTGAGTCTAGCAATAACCGTGCGCATTGTTCTGTCATATTGAGCATGTTGTTGTTGGTATTCAGCGTCGTTTGCTGAGGTCTTTGCCTCTGAACAGAGCACTCTGGCCTCTGAGATTGCTAACCATCACCGTGGCCGCCTGGCAAGATGATACAGGCTGTTGTTTGTTGGTCATGGCATGAATTTGATAATTGCGTCACATTCTAGGGGAACAGAAGTCAAATGTAACGACAGTCCGTTCAATGAATGGGGGCTGTCGTCAATTTCGCGGCGGGTGAAAGTTCGGTAGGTGACGTAAAGTGTCAATTATTTGCTGCGCGGGTCGCTGCGGCGGGCAGCAGGTCATTGACCCCCCGCAAACCCCTGCTGACGCCAGGCTTCATAACTGACCAGCGCCACGGCGTTGGACAGGTTCATGCTCCGGTTGTTGGGCAGCATGGGAATGCGCAGGCAGTGTTCGGCAGGCAGCGCCTCGCGGATATTGGTGGGCAGCCCGGCCGTCTCGGAACCAAACAGCAATACGTCGCCTGGTTCAAAGCGGACATCGGCGTAGTTGCGATGGCCCTTGGTGGTAAAGGCGAAGACGCGTCGCTCACCCATGGCTTCAATAAAGGCGGCGTAATCGGGGTGGCGGGACATGCGCGCCAGATCCTGATAATCGAGCCCGGCCCGACGCAGCTTTTTCTCCTCGAAGTCAAACCCCAGGGGTTCAATTAAATGCAACTGGCAGCCGTTGTTGGCCACCAGGCGCATGATGTTGCCGGTGTTGGGGGCGATCTGGGGTTCGTGCAGGGCGATGTGAAACACGGTGCATCCTGTTAGGTTGGGAGAGAACTACTCTGGTTTTGCTCGACCCAAAGCGGTACTGATCAGCGGTCGTTTTGCCAGGGGGAGCCGGTCTAACTGGCTCATACCCCAGTTACGGCTCAATACGGCCAGTGGATGGGCGCTGCCGAACAGTCGCTTGAACCCTTCCATCGCCGCCATAGCGGCCAGGTTGTGACCCTGGCGCTGGCGCTGATAGCGACGCAGTGTGCGCTCACTTCCCGGGTCTTCGCCGCGCCGATGTGCCCGTTGCCATTCAGTGGCCAGTGTCGCGGCATCCTGAAAACCCAGGTTGACGCCCTGGCCTGCCAGCGGGTGCAGCGCATGAGCGGCATCACCCACCAGCACCAGCCGAGGGGCAATGTACGTTTTGCTGTGCATCTGTTGCAGTGGAAAACTGAAACGCGGATCGCAGTCGGTCAGGTCGCCCAGGGTATGTTCGAAGGCCCGGTTCAGGGCCATGAGAAAGTCAGCCTGGGGCAGGTCGAGCAACGCGTGAACGGCATCGTTGTCGACCGACCAGACAATTGAACTGGCCTGCTGGTCGCCGGTTTCATCCTGCAACGGCAAGAACGCCAGTGGCCCGGTGTCCAGAAACACCTGGTGGGCCACGCCGCGATGCGGCTGCTGGTGGCGCACTGTGGTGACGATGGCCTGTTGCTGGTAGTCCCATTCCCGGGTCGCCATGCCGGCGTCGCGCCGGATCTTCGAGAAGCGACCGTCACAGGCCGCGAGTACCGAGGCTGTGACGGTACTGTCATCGCTCAGCGTCGCCAGAACCTGGTGCGTCTGTTGATCCCAGTGTTGCACTGTCCGGCCCGCGACGAGCGTCAGGCCCGGGGTATGCTCTGCCTGGTGCCACAGGGCACTGACCAGCCACCGGTTTTCAACGATGTGACCCAGGTCATCGGCCTGAACCTCGTCGGCATGGAAGCCAATGCGGCCCTGCCCCTGGCCATCCCAGACCTTCATTTCCTGGTACGCGCAGGCGCGGCCAGCCGGTAGGTGCTGCCAGACACCCAGGCTGGTCAGCCAGTCCTGGCTTTGCCGGCTGATGGCGCTGACCCGGGGTGAATAAACCCCCGCGACCGCCGTTTCGGGTTCTGGCAAGTCCTGCTCTACTACGATAACGCTCAGCCCCCGGCGGGCGCAGTCAATCGCCAGTGCCAGGCCGACCATGCCGCCACCGACAATCAACAGGTCGTGCGAAGTTTGGGTCATCATCAGGTCAGTCCTTCTGTCGACAGGTTCAAGTCATGACGGGGCAGGGGGGCGCCTTGCAACAAACCCATGCTGGCGAGCGCGAAACCGCGCCCAAGCTGTGGGTGACGGTCCAGCGTGTTCAGGCCAACTGTGCGACCGAGCTGCAACCAGGGCCGCTCTGACCCGAAGCTGCGAACCAGAGTATCGGAAAAACCGGCGGTGATGGCCTGATCGGCCTGAATCGAGGCTGCCAGAGTGCGCAGCGGCACGATGGCCCCGGCGTCTTCACCCTGTATCAGTTGCCGGTTGAGCAACGTGGCTGTGCGCATGACGCTGCGCAAGGCAAGGTTGAAGCCTTGCCCGGCAACCGGATGCAGCGTTGCGGCGGCATTACCCAGCACCAGCAACCGGTGTCGAACCAGCTCGGTGGCGGTGCGTCGTTGCAGCGGGTAGCCGGTCAGCGGGCCGAGTTCGGTGATGCGCCCGAGTCGTTGCCCGAAGCGCTGGTTGAGCAGCGCCAGTCTTTCACGCTCAGTCAGTGCCTGAAACCGCTTTTCCAGCCGTGAAGGTACGGTCCAGACCAGGGCCGAGTAATCGCCGAAGGGCAGCATCGCAATCGGACCGGTATCGGTGAAGCGCTCGAAGGCCCGGCCCGCATGAGGCTGCTCGGTGCGGGCGGTGGCAATCACGGCGCGCGCCTGATAGTCGCGTACCTCGTGCCCAATGCCCAGTTGCCCGGTCAGCGGTGAGCGTCCGCCATCGCACAGGATAACCAGCCGGGCTGTCAGGCTGTCTCCGTTGTCGAGATGCAGGCTGCTGTCGGACTGCCCGGGTACCAGGTTCTGCACCCGGGTGCCAAAACGCCAGTCGACACCGGGTATGGACTGAACCCCCTGCCAGAGTATTTGCCCAAGGGCAGCATTGCCAATCACCTGGCCGAACGCGCCTTCGGGGTGATCGGCAGCGTCCATTACCTGATACCCGGCATGGCCTTTGTCGCTGACTTCAATCCAGCGAATGGCGCTGGCGTAACGGTCAAGTGGCTCACCCAGGCCCAGTCGACGCAAGGCCAGGCAGGAATAGGCGGCCAGTGCGGTGGCGCGGTCGTCGAAGCTGGGGGAGTGCGGTGCCTGGTCGGTCGGGGTAGGCGCCGGGTCGACCACCACCAGGCGGGCGCCGGCATCGAGTGCCGGTTGCAACGCACGCACCAGGGTCAGACCAACCAGGCCACCACCGACGATTGCGATATCAAAGGGTTTCATAGCGAAGCGGCCTTACAACAGAGGCCGCTGATAATAACAGGGGTGACCGGGCCGGTCATCGGTCACCGTGCGGGAATCTACTTGACGGCCCCCGATGTCAGCCCGCTGATCAACTGCTGCGAGAAGAAGACATAGAGCACGAGAATCGGCAGCACCGCCAGCGACAGCGCCGCGAGCACTGAATTCCAGTCGGTTGCATACTGGCCAATGAACTGCTGCACGCCCAGTTGAATCGTTTTGGTGGCATCACCCGGTGCCAGAATCAGCGGGAACCAGAGGTCATTCCACATCGGTACCATGGTGAAAACCGCCACCGTGGCCACGGCGGGTCTTACCAGCGGCAAAATGATCTGGAAAAACAGGCGAATCTCGGTAATGCCGTCGCACCGCGCGGCCTCTTTCAGTTCGGTAGGCACCTGGCCGATAAACTCGGTCAGAATAAAAATCGCCAGGGGTAAGCCCATGGCGGTATAGACCAAAATCAGCGCCAGGTGGGTGTTCACCAGGTTCAGGCTCACCATGGTCTCCAGAATGCTGACCGTCCCGAGCCGAATAGGCACCATGATGCCCATGGCCAGAAAAAGCGCCAGCAGCCGGTTGCCCCGAAACCGGTATTCACTCAGGGCCCAGGCGGCCATTGAACCGAACAGCAGTACCAGAAACAGCGGAATGACCGTCACCAGCAAACTGTTGCCAAAGTAGAGCAGGATGTCGGACTCCTGCAAAACCTTGGCGTAGCCGACCAGGGTAAAACTGCCGGTATCTGGCAGCGAGAGCGGGTCGTTGAAAATCGCAGACCGTGATTTAAAGGAATTGATGATGACCAGCACAATGGGGAACAGCGCAATCAGCGTGTAGCCCAGCAGAGCGAGATGAACCAGGCCCATCCGGGCCTTTTGCTGATACTGAAATGAGGGTGTCATGCGCGGTTCCTTATAACTGGTAGCGTGTCAGGCGGCGCTGAACGAGGTAAAAATACGCCATCACCCCGGTCAGAATAACCAGAAACATCATGGTGGCAACGGTCGCCCCCATGGTGGCGCTGCCCAGTTGCGACTGGTAGCCAAAGAAGGTTCGATAGAAAAAGGTACCCATGATGTCGGTGGAATAATCCGGCCCTGCCAGAGCGCCTTTAACGGCATAGACCAGCTCGAAGGTGTTGAAGTTCCCGACAAAGGTCAGAATGGTGACCAGGCCCAGGGTGGGCAGAATAAGCGGCGCTTTGATGCGCCAGAAAATTCGAAAGGGTGATGCCCCATCGACTTTGGCGGCCTCCAGTAATTCATCCGGAATCGACAACAGGCTGGCGTATATCAGCATCATGGGTATGCCGATGAATTGCCAGACCGAGATTAATGACAGGGTGATCAGTGCGGAGCTTTCCTTGCCGAGCCAGGCGTCGAAGTAGTGCCCCAGACCGAGGGCGTATAAAAAGTTCTCCGAAACACCCCACAAGGGGCTCAGAATCAATTGCCAGATAAACCCGATAATGACGACCGACAACAGCGTTGGTAAAAAAATCAGGGTGCGGTAGGTGCGGGCACCGCGCAGACCTTTCAGACTCAGCAGTGCGGCCAGACCCAGGCCAATGGGGTTCTGAACCAGCAAGTGAATCAGAAAGAACTGGGTATTGTTCCACATGGCATTCCAGAATGCCTCTGACCAGACCGCGTTGCCCAGCAACGTGACGAAGTTACTGAGACCGGCGAAACTGCGTTCACCGCTCTCACTGTCGGTAAAGAAACTCAGTCGAAGCGTGTCGAGCAGCGGGTAGGCACTGAAGACGGTATAGATGATGACCGCCGGTGCCAGAAAGAAGATCAGGTGCCAGGGAAATGCGCGTTGCATGAGTGCTAACCTCGGTGTGTAACATGAACCCTATCGAAGACGTCGGCCGGTACCGGACCGATGAAGGCAGAGCGGCTTTTAAAAAGGAGAGCGTCCCCGATGAACGGGGCGCCCTCAAAACAGCCCGATTATTCGGACTGAGGTTCATACCATTGGGCAAAGCCACTCTGGATGCGCTCTGCCGCCTCTTCCGGTGTGATATCACCGTTCAGAACCTGGCTGCTGACAATCCACAGCTCCTGCTCCATGTTGGGTGTGCCGCGATTCATGACCTGGGCGTTTAATCGAATGGTGGAGTCGCACTCGTCGCGCCAGCTGATCATTTCAGCCGCCACCGGATCGTTGACCTCAACCGGGTGGGTCGACAGCGAGAAGAAGCCGGTTACCTCGTTGGTGAACAGGTCGGCAAAGTCAGCACTGGCAACCCAGTTCAGGAAGGTTTTCGCCGCTTCGGGGTTGGCCGACGCCGGGTTGATGCCAATGCCCATGTCGGTGTGATCGGAGATATGGCACTGGTCGCCGGCAGCGGCCACAGGCGGTTTGAAGGCACCGAATTCGAAACTTGCCTGATCGTTAAAATAGGAGGTGTCCCAGCTGCCGGTGGGGTAGATGGCGGCTCGCCCGAGTGCGAACAGATTCTGTGAATCACCATAGGTCTGCGATGGATAGCCGCGCCCCATGTAGTCACTCCAGCGTGCCATTTCTTCCCAGGCGGCAACGTAGGGCGCGTCGGTGAACGTCGCCTCGCCGTTAATCAGCGCCAGTCGCCCTGCCTCACCTTGCCAGAAGTTAGGGCCAATGTTGGTAAAGACGATCTGGTTGGCTTCCCACTGATCGTTGGTGCCCAGGGCGAGGGGGGTGTAACGGGATTCTGACTTGACGGTTTGCAGTACGGCATGAAACTCATCGAGCGTTTCTGGCGGGTCAAGATTCAACTCGCTGAAAATTTCTTTGTTGTAGAAAAAGCCATGAATCACAGACGCCATGGGCAGGCAAAAGGACGTGGCGCCGTCATCGGTACTCCAGGCGCGTTTGGCAAAGTCCTGATAGTGATCCAGCCCTGTCAGGTCATTGAGCGCCATTAAATGCCCCTGGCGGTACAGGTTCAAAGAGACATCAAAGGGGCGACAGGTGACCAGATCACCAGCAGTGCCAGCTTGCATACGAGCGTTCAGAGATGAGTCGTATTCGGTGGGCGACGTCGGGTTGAACCGGACCTCGATATCCGGATGTTGCTGGTTGAACGCCGGTATCAGTATGTCTTGCCAAAGGTCCTTGTCGTCGACACGCCAGCTTTCGATGGTCAGCGTCTGGGCTTCGACGGCAAGGCTTGCAGTCAGTAGCGCCGCGGTCAGCGACAGGGTGGGTTTTAACGACAGCATGGTGCTTCCTCTTCTTGTTGGAATTGAGCGGTTCGCTGGAGCAATGAATCCAGTTTCACGACCTTATGACGAAAGGGCGTCTTACCGGAAACCGGCCTTCGACTGTCGGGTAAGGTTCGCAGGCGCAAACTAACGGTTTGATTTTCAGAGGGTTTTTAACAAAGGTATGCAAACAGCTGTCCTTTCCGAAGCTTGCCATGCAGCCCGAATGGCAGAGTGTGAAAGATGCCGGTAAGAATTTGATAGAAAACCTGGCAGCAGAGTAAGGTAAGATTCAGTCGGGTTTGAACAGAATAATAATGATGACTGATCCCAGGGTAACTCTGGCGCCTGCTGTGATGTGGATAACCTTAATCGCCATGCCGACCTGCGCATACGCGATGCAATCCCTCGAAGTGCTGCACTGGTGGACATCCAGCGGTGAGCAGCAATCGGCGACGGTGCTTAAGCAACGGCTGGCAGAACGAAACCTGCTTTGGGTGGATTACCCGGTGCGCGGTGGCGGGGGTGATTCGGCTATGGCGGTATTGAAAGCCCGCGTAATTGATGGCTCACCACCGGGTGCTGCGCAGATAATAGGGCCGGATATCCAGCATTGGGCGCAGTTGGGTTTTCTGAGCCCGCTGCATCATGCGCAACTGGACGATACATCGCTGTTTTATCCGGTCGTCAATGAATTGATTCGGGTGCAGGGGCAGGCGGTGGCCATTCCCTTAAGCATTCATCGCATCAACTGGATGTGGCTAAACCCCTCGGTGTTCGAACAACTCGACATTCCATTACCAACCACCTGGAGTCAGCTGGAATCGTCAGCACCGGTATTGCGTGCTGCTGGCATCATTCCCCTGGCGCATGGGAATGAACCCTGGCAGAACGCGACGCTGTTCGAAATCGTTTTACTGAGCCAGTCGGGTGCGAGCTTTTATCGCCAGTTTTTTATCGACCGGGATGAGTCGGCGTTGACCGATCCGGCGATCGTTGCCGCTTTTGAGCAATTGCGCACTCTGAAAACGCTGATGGACCCGCACATCAATCAGCGTGAATGGCAGCAAGCCAGTCGACTGGTTGCAGACGGGGAGGCCGCTGTGCAGATTATGGGCGATTGGGTGAAAGGCGAATTCAGCGCCTGGGGTCTGGTTCCGGGAGAGGACTATTTATGCCTGCCGGTTCCCGGAACCAATGAGCAACACCTGTACAGCATCGACACCTTTGTGATGTTTCTCGATGAACCCAATGCTGTTCCGATGCCCACCTTTATCGACACACTGTTGTCTCCTGATTTACAGCGCGACTTCAGCCTGGCCAAGGGCACCATCCCGGCCCGAAAAGACGTGCCGGTGACCACCTTCGATGATTGTTCGCGAGCCTCTCATCATGTGTTTGGCCAGGCCAGTCAAAGCGGCATGCTGGCACCCAGCATTGCCCATTCAATGGCGATGTCTCCGGAGTCGGAAGATGCCGTTTTCGAGATTGTGCATCGCTTTTTTAACGACGAGCGGATGACGCCCGAGTTGGCGGCAATTCAACTGGCTCAGACGCTGAGAGCACTGAAATGAAAACACCCAAACACATCTACGTGGTGGATGACGACCACAAGATTCGCGAGTTGCTGAAGACCTACCTCGAAAAGAACAATTATCAGGTCTACGCCGCTGCCGACGGCGAAACCTTTCTGGCTGAGTTCGAATCCCGAAGCCGGGAAGTCTCTCTGGTTGTGCTCGATATCATGCTGCCGGGGCAGGATGGGTTCAGCGTGTGCCAGAAGCTGCGGGCTGCGTCTGATGTGCCGATCATCATGCTGACGGCCAATGCGGAAGAAACCGATCGCGTGGTCGGCCTTGAAATGGGCGCGGACGATTACATTGCCAAGCCGTTTAGCCCGCGTGAATTGCTGGCGCGAATCAAGGCGATTCACCGGCGTTACGAACCGGCCCAGCCAGCGGGTGATGGCGGGCGCTTTTACCGGTTTCGTCATTACCTTCTGGACTCGCTCGAACGCACTTTGCAACTGCCCACTGGACACACCGTCACGCTCGGTGCGGCGGAATACCAGATGCTTGTTCTGTTTCTGGACCAGGCCGGTCATGTCTTGTCGCGCAGCTTTCTGATGAAAGCGACCCGGGGGCGAGACCTTGGCCCGCTGGATCGCTATCTGGATGTCCAGATCAGTCGGTTGCGAACCTGCCTGGGCGATGCAGGCCGCTCCGGTCAGCTTATTCAAACCGTGCGCAACCAGGGCTATGTGTTCACCGCTGAAGTGGAACGGTTGAACCAGCGACCGCAGGCGCCGGAGGTGTCGCTGTGAGTCCGACCCGGCGCTGGTTGCCCCGGTCTCTTTTCGCTCGCCTGTTGCTAGTGATGTTGTCGGGCGTTGGGGTTGCCCAGATCATGACCAGTCTGATCTGGGCGGGTCAGCTGGACAGCGACAGCCGCAATCGGGTGTCGGAAAATGCCCAATACCTGGCCATAACCCTGGCGGCGACCATTCGCTACTTTCAGGCATTGCCCGATAACGTGCGTCCGATTGTTATTGACCAGCAACGTGAAGTAGGCGGCAGCCGGTTGTTCATGAGCGTCAATCAGCACCGGTTGGCCAATGAAAGTACGTTCACCGCGCCGTTGAAAGACGCCTTTCTGGCGGCCATTGACGAGCAACTCAGTGCCGACCTGGGGCAGCGTGGTGTTCACTTGGCTCTGGCGTTGCCGCAGGAGGTACGGGTGTACGATCAGCAGGTGCCGATTGCCGACATCCCGATTCGCTGGATTCGTCAGAGTCTGATTCTTGAGCCGGAACCGGCCCCCATTCTCACCGTGCAAGTGCCTATGCCCAGTGGCGATTGGTTGTACCTGGCCACCCTGCTGCCTGACCCCTACATACTCGATAAAAACCGGGTGCTCACGCGCGAGCGCTGGTGGTCTCTGGGGGTGACGTTGATGGCCGTCGGCGTACTCGGCTTCTGGTTTGTTCGCTGGCAAACCCGACCGCTACGGCGACTGGCCGACGCCGCCGACTCCTTTGGCCGGGGCGTGGCCCACGAACCGCTCATTGAATCGGGCATGCGCGAGCTCGACGCGACCGCCGAGGCCTTCTCGGCCATGGAGCTGCGCATTCAGCGTTATCTCGATGACCGTGAGCGTCTTTTTGCTGCCATTTCGCACGACCTGCGCACGCCCATCACCCGGCTACGGCTGCAAACGGAAATGATTGACGATGAGGCATTGCGGCTGTCGCTGGAAGAAGACCTCGAAGAGCTGGATCTCATGGTTAAGGGCGCCCTGCAAACGGTGCGCGATGCGGATATTCACGAAGACCCGAAACCCCTGGAACTGGGAACTCTGATCAACAAGATTGCCAGCGAAAAACAGCTCGGTGGTCACCGGGTTATCGTGCAACAGAAACAACCGATAGACGTAATGGGCAAACCCCTGGCACTGAAACGCTGCCTGACCAATCTGATCGACAATGCCGTCTTCTATGGAGACCAGGCTGTCGTCAGCCTGACAATAGAGCACGGGCAGGCCGTTGTGCGCATTAGAGACAGTGGGCCGGGCCTGGGTACAACGGACCCCGTGCAGTTGTTCAAGCCCTATACCCGTTTGGCGCATGGCCAGGCGCGCAATGCCGGTGGTATGGGCCTTGGACTCGGCATAGCGCAAAGCATTGTGCATGGTCATGGTGGTGAACTGAGTTTGCGAGATCATCCGCAGGGTGGTCTTGAGGTCACGGTGCAGTTGCCCTGTGACTATACTGTGCGCATGCGTCATCACTAGAGGGAATGATTCAGAGGCTCCCTAGCTCTGCGACCAAGGTTTGATTGACCTGTGGCCCAGTGATTTGCCAGTGTAGTGGTCCGCGCAGAAACGACTGTCTCTGTTCACGTCAACGTTTGGAGGTTTGCCCATGCCATTTGCCCTGTCGCCCATGACCCTAAGCAGTTCTGATTTTCCAGCCGATGGCGTGATTCCCCGTGACTGCACCGGTGAAGGGGAAGATCGCTCACCCGCGCTGAGTTGGGACAAGGTACCGGAAGGCACCGAGGCGTTCGCCGTTATTTGCCATGATCCGGACGCGCCACTGGTGTCATCCAATGGTAATTACGGTTTCGTGCACTGGGTGCTCTACAACCTGCCGGGGTCGTTGACCGAACTGGCGGCAGGCACTGACCAGGGAACGGCCGGGCAAAATAATTTCGGCCATTCCGGTTACGGTGGCCCCATGCCGCCGGAAGGGCACGGTACACACCGTTATTATTTCTGGGTGCTGGCGCTGGACAGCAACGAACAGTATGCACCGGACCTGACCTTGTGGCAGCTGCTGGAAAAAATAGAACCCAACATCATTGGCATGAACCGGCTGGTGGGAACCTACCGGCGTGAAGGCTGATTAGCCGTCTAAAGGCCGGGTTCAGGCCAGCGCCTGGATCTGGCCCCACTGCTGTTCAAGCGAGCGCTGCACGTCTCTGGCATCGCTTTCCCCGTACCCCATATGAGGAATAAACTGAATGAGCTGGGGAATCGGGAAACCGAGTGCGATGCCATACATCGGGTGCGATGCCGTGAAGTTCAAACGATCCAGTTCGTTTTGCAGAATGGGCGCTGTGCGGCTGTCTGACAACCAGTCCTGAACCGTATCGCCCAGGGTCGGTAGTATCCGGACATCGGTGTCGGATTCGACCGTAACCCAGCGCGTCTGACGAATGTCTCTTGATGAAAACCCCAGGCGCAATTCAAACCGGCCGCTCTCTTCTGCGAAGCCGTTCAGATGAGTCACGTAATAGGCAAAGGCATGGGCATCCAGTTGCAGGGTTACCGTGCGTTTTTCTCCGGGAACCAGCCTGACCTTCCGAAACGCCTTCAGTTCGTGGACCGGCCGCCGGTAGGTGCTGGCTTCGTCGTGAATGTACAATTGCACCACCTCAGCACCCTCGGCCGGGCCCTGATTGGTGATACTGAAACTGACCTGGCGTGCTTCGGGGTGGTAGGTTAAATCACCCAGGGTGAACTGACTGTAACTGAGCCCATGACCGAAGGGGTACTGCACCGGCAGGGCTTTGGTATCGTAGTAGCGGTAGCCGGTGAACAGACCTTCCTGATAGGCAACGGTGGCTTTGGTGCCGGGGAAGGTCTCAAACGTCGGGTTGTGCTCCAGCCGTATCGGAAAGGTTTCACTGAGCTTGCCGCTGGGGTTCGCTTCGCCAAACAAGACCCGCGCCAGTGCTTCACCGCCGCCTTCCCCGCTGAGCCAGGCTTGCAACATAGCCGGTACCTGGTGTTCGAACTGGCGAGTCTCGATGGCCGAGCCGGTGTGCAGCACCAGGGTAACGTTGGGGTTGGCGTCGGCGATGGCGCTGATCAGCATCAGGTGATCCGGGGCCAGTTTCATATCGGCGCGGTCGAAGCCTTCGCTTTCCATTGAGTCGGTCGTCCCGGTCAGCAGAACCACACGGTCTGCCCCTGTGGCGGCGCTGACGGCGGCGTCCAGTTGTTCCTGCGTGACCTGGGTTTCGGTGTACCCTTCGGCGAAAATCACCTCGGCACGTTGTTCGATGGCACCCAGCGCCGTACTCAGCTGGTGCGGCGTCATGTGCGAGCTGCCGCCGCCCTGAAAACGCGGGTGGCGGGCGAAGTCGCCAATGACGGCAATTCGCTGTTGCGGTTTCAGGGGTAGCTGGCTGGCTTCGTTTTTCAGCAACACCATCGACTCGACCGCCAGTTGCGTGGCCAGTTCATGGTGGGCTGGCCATTCGACGGTAACGGTTCGGTTGTTGTCCAGCACCTGCTTGATCAGTGTCAGCACCCGCGTGACCCGCTGGTCGAGTTCGGCTTCGCTGAGACGGCCATCGGCCAGGGCGGTGTGGAGTTCGGCATCGCGCTCACCGGGGCCGGGCATTTCCAGATCGAGCCCGTTGATGTGGGAGGCCGCCTTGTCTTTAACCGCTACCCAGTCAGACATGACCAGGCCATCGTAGCTCAGCTGGTCGCGCAGGATGCGTTGCAATAAGTCCGCCGACTGACAGGCGTGCACGCCGTTGACCGCGTTATAGGCGCCCATCATCGTCCACGGCGGGTTCTCGCGAATGACTTTGGCAAAGGGCTCGATGTAGAGCTCCTGCAGAGTGCGCTCGTCGATCTCGGCATTCACCAGAAAACGCCGGGTTTCCTGCTCATTGCCGGCGAAGTGTTTTAGGCAGGCACCCACCCCGCGCGACTGAATGCCGCGCACAAAGGCACTGGCCATGGCGCCCGAAAGAAACGGATCTTCCGAAAAATACTCGAAGTTGCGACCGCCCAGCGGCGTGCGTTTTCCATTCACACCCGGGCCGAGCAGGATACCCACATCCATCGACTGACATTCTTCGCCAATGGCCGCCGCCACCTGCTCCAGCAAGTCCGGGTTCCAGCTGGCAGCCATGGCTGCCTCCACCGGAAACACGGTGGCGGGCAGGGCGGAATCATCCAGTGCCTGAGATTCACTGAGCCGCACGCCATGTGGACCGTCGGTGAGCGTAATGGCCGGAATGCCCAGCCGCTCTATACCGTGCAGGTGCCAGGCGTCTTTTCCGCACAACAGCCTGACTTTTTCGTCGGTACTGAGTTGGGCCAAAGTGGTGGCTACATCGAACACGAGCGACTCCTCATTCTACGGCGGTTACAGCGAGAAGGTGCCCAGAGTCGGGCGCTGCAACCAGTTTTCGGGTGCATAAGTGATTTGGCCATCGACCACGTGAAAGGTGAGGGCCAGCCGGGATTTTTCTGAGCGATTGGGGGCGCTGTAGTGCGGCAAATGGCCGTGGAACACCAGTAAACTGCCCGCCTTGACGGGCATGGGCGTGCCCGAGGTGTCATCGGGCCAGGGGGTATCGTCCAGCGGTTCCATGCGCAGATCGCGGTCGTCGCGGAAGTAGCGTTCACGCAGGGGGCCGGTGTGGCCGCCCGGCTCGACCCAGAGGCAGCCGTTCTGAAGGGTGGCATCTTCCAGCGCAAACCAGTAGGTGATGACGCTGGTGGGGTCGGTGTAAAAGAAGGTTGCATCCTGATGCCAGGTGACTTCGCCACCAATGCGCGGTTGTTTAAAAATCACCATGGTCTGGTACAGGTGCGGGGCCCGCAGGCCCAGGTCGCGTGCCAGCGCACCAAATTCGGGACGCCGGGCGAAGGCCTGATACACATCATCGAGATCGTGCAGGGCGTGACCGATCTTGTTGATGCTTTGTGCGCGAGGCTGGGTGAGTTCGCCAGCTTCATCGAAGGCTTTTTCTTCAAAGAAGCAGCGAATGGTTTCGGCCGACTCCAGAAAGAAATCGTTGTTGATTTGCGCCCGATCGGTGGTGGAGAACCGGTTGTGCTCGGTCAGGTCGGCCTGCTCGATCAGTTGGTAAGCACGATCAATCAGTTGTTGTCTCAGGTCATCCGGTACCCAGCTTTCCAGCAGCAGAAAACCGTCTTGCTGGTATTGTTTCAGTTGTTCGTTGGTCAGCACGGCAGGTGCGTTGTCAGGCATGGCGTGTTCAAGACTCGACATCAGGTGAGCTCCCGTTTCCGTCAGCCCTGGTCAGGGACTTCTTCGGCGTCAATGGTTTCGGTTTCATCGCGGGCGGCATCGAGCCAGGCCTGCAGTGACGGTAATTCAAGCATTCGGTCGATCCAGGCGGTGACGGGCTCGGGCGACTCGATGCCATAGCCACGCAGTCGAAAGGCGACGGGTGCAAAAAAAGCGTCGGCAATGGAGAAGCGACCCAGCAGGAAGGGCCCGTCAGATTGCTTCAGGCAATCGCTGAGCAGGGTGTGCATCCGCTCAATATCGGCGCGGGTGGCGGCGTCTGGCTGGAAGCCTTTGATCACACGACGGCAGTTCATCGGCAGGGTCTGGCGCAAAGCCACGAATGAGCTGTGCATTTCAGCACAAGCCGAGCGACCCAGGGCGCGCAAATCGGGGTTAGACGGCCAGCCGGCACCTTGCAGAAACCGTTCATTCACGGTTTCGCAAATGGCCAGTGAATCCCAGACGCTGAGCTTGCCGATTTTCAGCACGGGCACGCGGCGATTGGGACTGTGCTGGTCCATCAGAGCCGGCGTTTCAGGCGTGTCGAGCGGGATGCGAATTTCCTGAAAGTTGACTTTGAATTGAGTCATCAGCAGCCAGGCACGCAGCGACCAGCTGGAATAGTTTTTGTTGGCGATCACGAGCGTGAGGTTATTCATCCCTGGTCTCCGGCTGAGTCGGGCTCAGCAGTTGGGCTTGCTGCTTTTTGGGTAGGGAGCGAACGACAAGCTGGTAGGAGTCGTCGATCCATTCGCTGATCAGGTCCGGATCCAATCCGGCGGTCAGATCAACCGTGTTCCAGTGTTGCTTGTTCATATGATAGCCGGGTGTGACCGCAGGAAAAGCCTCTCTGAGTATCAGGGCATCCTGAGGATCGCATTTTAGGTTCATGGTCAGCCTGTCGCCAAGACCAATAAGGCCGAACATTTTGCCTGCCACTTTGTACACCAGCGCATCGGGGCCGAAAGGGGTTTCCTCCTGGCTGCCAGGCTTGGACTGCATGACCGTGCGCCAGAAATCCAGTGTCTGTGCCATGGTATTCTCCCTGTTGGTCGGTGGCTGCTCGAACTTTGGTGCCAGGAGGCCGTGCCAGCCACCGGGTTGGCCTCTCCGGGGTCGGCGTGAACCCGTCCATGGGGCCTAGACCGCAACATCCATGTTGCGGACTTCCCCGGATAGGCCAACCCGGCAGCTGGCACTTAGCATGCTGGTTGCTCTAAATTGAATCAGTAAACGCTACAGGCAGCTAAGATTCAATGGAAAGAGACGTTGTGATTGCACAGTTGCCGCAATGGATCAGCTACCGTTTAATCGCCGCTCAATTGCTGCCTGAATTCCCGGCGCATTTAAACCGACGCTGGCCAGCAAATCCTGGGGTTTACCGTGGTCGATGTAGGTGTCTGGCAGGCCCAGTTGCAATACGGGGGTGGTCAGGCCGGCCTGGTGCAGGCATTCGGTGACTGCTGAACCAGCGCCGCCGTAAATGGCATTTTCTTCAACGGTCACGACGAGGTCGTGGCTACGGGCCATGTCCAGAACCCGCTTGGTATCCAGTGGCTTGATGAAGCGCATGTTGACCAGGCTGGCGTCGAGTGCGTCGGCGGCGACCTGTGACGGGGCGACCATGCTGCCGAAGGCCAGGATGGCGACTTTTTTGCCCTGGCGCAGTGTTTCGGCTTCACCCAAGGGCAATACGGTTAGCGCTGTTTTGATGGTGGCGCCCGGCCCGGTGCCACGTGGGTAGCGCACGGCGGCGGGCCCCTGGTGATGGTAGGCGGTGCTGAGCATCTGGCGGCACTCGTTCTCGTCTTTGGGTGCCATGATGACCAGGTTGGGAATGCAGCGTAAAAAGCTCAGGTCGAAGCTGCCGGCGTGGGTTGGGCCGTCTTCACCAACCAGACCGGCACGGTCGATGGCGAAGGTGACATCGAGGTTCTGAATGGCGATGTCGTGAATCAGTTGGTCGTAGGCGCGCTGCAGAAACGTCGAATAGATGGCGACGACCGGCTTGGCGCCCTGGCAGGCCATGCCGGCGGCCAGGGTGACCGCATGCTGTTCGGCGATGGCTACGTCGAAATAGCGGTCCGGGAACTGGTCGGCGAAGGCGACGAGGTCTGAGCCCTCGCGCATGGCGGGGGTGATGCCCATCAGGCGGTCGTCGCTGCCGGCCATGTCGCACAGCCACTGCCCAAAAACGTTGGAGTATTTGGGGCCTGCGGGGGGTTTGGCGGCCGGCTCTACGTCTTTCTTTTCCAGTTTGGTGATGGCGTGGTATTTGATCGGTTCGTTCTCGGCCGGGGTGAACCCCTTGCCCTTTTGGGTGGCCACGTGCAGAAATTGTGGTCCGTTGAAGGTTTTCAGGTTGCGCAGGGTATGCACCAGTTCGATCACGTCGTGGCCGTCTACCGGGCCGACGTAGTTGAACCCCAGCTCCTCAAACAGGGTGCCGGGCGACACCATGCCTTTAACGTGTTCCTCGGCCTTGCGCGCAAATTCGAGAATGGGCGGCAGATTCTGCAAGACCTTTTTGCTGTTCTCGCGCATGTGCGAGTAAGTCTTGGAGGAAAAGACCCGGGAAAAGGTTTTCGACAGGGCGCCGACGTTTTCCGAGATCGACATGTCGTTGTCGTTCAGCACCACCAGCATGTCGGCGCCGTCGTGACCGGCATGGTTGAGAGCCTCGAACGCCATGCCGGCGGTCAGGGCGCCATCGCCGATGACCGCAACGCTCTGGCGCGGGGTGCCGAGCAACCGGTCGGCGATCGACATGCCCAGGGCCGCTGATATGGAGGTGCTGGAATGGCCGACGCCAAAGGTGTCGTAATCGCTTTCATCGCGCTTTGGAAAGGCCGCCAAACCCTCGGCCTGGCGGATGCTGTGCATGCGCTCGCGCCGTCCGGTCAGTATTTTATGGGGGTAGGCCTGATGACCAACGTCCCAGACCAGGGAGGCGCTGGGTGTTTCATACACGTAGTGCAGGGCAATGGTCAGTTCCACAACGCCCAGCCCGGCGCCAAAGTGCCCTCCGGTCTGGCCGACGCTGTAGAGCAGGAATTCGCGCAGTTCATCGGCCAGGCGAGGCAGTTCTTCCAAGGTTAGCAGGCGCAGGTCTGTGGGCGTGTCGATGGTATCGAGCAGGGGCGTGACCGGTCTTGTTTTGGGGATGTGAGTAAAAACCTTCATGAAAATACGCTTTCCTGCCTTCGAGCCTGTCCCTGCTACGGAACCAGTGATGATCGTTATAGTGTGGGTCGTCCCGGTCTGTGTTTGCCGGGCACGGCATTGTAACGGAAAGCCCTGTTCGTCCCTAGTGGTCGTTGCGGGAAGTTCGGTTACCAGAGAACACGATCAGTGGTTACGGTTTAGAACATAGCTCGTCAGTGCTCGCAGGGGAGATGCCGGGTCGATGCCCAGTTGGTCGAGCGCGGCCAGGGCTGCGTCGGTTTGCTGTTGCGCCTCACGCCGGGCGCCGTCGAGACCGAGCAATTGCACGTAGGTCGATTTGTTCAGGGCTGCGTCGCTGCCCTGAGGTTTGCCCAGAGTGGCCGTATCGGCCGTCACATCAAGCATGTCGTCGGTGATCTGAAACGCAAGTCCGAGGGCCTGGCCGAAGGTGGTCAGTGCTGCGCGAGTAGCATCGGGCAAGGGGGCATTGGTGCACAGGGCACCAAGATGCAAGGCCGATTCGATCAGTGCACCGGTTTTAAGGCGGTGAATGCGGGCCAGATCGTCGAGCCCCAATTGTTGTCCTTCGGCCTGCAGGTCAAGCATCTGGCCGCCCACCATGCCGGCGTGTCCGGCCTGCCGGGCCAGAATACCGACCATGGCCAGGCGAGTGTCCGCCGTCAGGCCCGGTGACAGACTGAGGTGCTCAAAGGCCAGGCTTTGCAGGGCGTCGCCGGCCAGTATGGCGGTGGCTTCGTCGAAAGCCCGGTGGTTGGTGGCCTTGCCCCGGCGCAGGTCGTCGTCGTCCATGGCGGGCAGATCATCGTGAATGAGGCTGTAGACGTGCATCATTTCCAGTGCGGCGGCCGGATACAGCCAGGTGTCGGGCTCGGCGCTCAGGCTTTCGGCGGCGGCACGCACCAGGGTTGGGCGCAGGCGCTTGCCGCCATCGAGCAGGGAATAACGCATGGCCTCGGCCAGCCGGCTAGCGACCGGCTGTTGCAACAGTTGATTGAGGTGCTGCTCAAGACGCTGGCGGGTATCGTTCTGAAAAGACGCAAAGGTCATTGGGGCTTGGGCTCACTCGGAATCGGTTAACGGGGACAGCTGTTCCTGACCGGGTTCGCCGAGCAATACCTGCACGGTTTGCTCGGCCTGGTCGAGCGCAGACTGGCACTCTCGCGTCAGCTTAATGCCCTGTTCAAAGGTTTTCATGGCATCGTCCAGCGACAGTTCACCGGACTCCAGCTGGCTGACTAGTGTCTCCAACTGGCCCATTTTGGCTTCAAATGTATCGGTTTTTGGGTCGGTCATGTCGGGGTCCTGGGCTGTGGTGGTCGCGTAAGGTACGAGGGCAGGCCAGAGGGGTCAACCATTTGGCGCCAGCCGATACTTTACACTCTGCTGATATTCTTTTCCCGAAACGGGCGTTTTACAGTCAAACAATGATCGTGCCTGCCGATATACCGGTTAAGATGGACGGAACGTCCTTGATAGCCGGGGTTGAAGCAGGCCTGTAGAGCACGCTGTTCTGCCAGACTCTTGCTAGACTCTTGTTAGAATAACAGGATAGACGATTCAACGGGACCAGACCGGGAAGCTTACACTGTGGATTTAGCGATGATCATTGGCCTCATCGGGGCCTTTGCGATGGTTTTGATGTCGATGTTGCTGGGTGGCAATTTGGGCATGTTTGTTAACGTACCTTCCATTCTCGTTGTGTTTGTCGGATCGACGTTCGTAGCCATGTCCAAATTGACCCTGGAGAAATTTCTCGGGGTGGGGAGCGTCGTGGGAAAAGCGTTTTCCTTTAAGTTGGTGACGCCTGACGACATGATCGATGAAGTGGTTGAGTTAGCCGATGCGGCTCGCAAGGGCGGGCTGTTGTCACTGGAAGGGCGTGAAACCAGCCATGAATTTCTCTCCAAGGGCATACAGTTGCTGGTTGATGGGCATGACCCGGAAGTGGTCAAACAATTGCTCAGCAAAGACATGAAAATGACGTCTGCACGACACGAAGAAGGGACGAGCTTTTTCACCGCACTGGGTGATGTCGCGCCGGCCATGGGTATGATCGGGACGCTGATTGGCCTGGTGGCGATGCTGGCAAACATGGATGACCCGAAGGCCATTGGCCCAGCTATGGCCGTGGCTCTGCTGACCACGCTTTACGGATCCTTGCTGGCAACGGTGGTCGCGATACCCATCGCCGATAAACTCCGCTTCCGGGCAATGGAAGAGGAGCGCATTCAAAAGATGGTCATTGACGGGCTGCTGTCCATTCAGGCAGGACAAAACCCGAGAATTATCGAGTCCATGCTTAAGAGTTACCTGCCGACCTCCAAACGCGGAGCTGAATGACATGGCGGTGGTCATCTGATGAGCGACGAATTCGAAGACGACTGTCCCGAATGCGAAAAAGGGCTGCCTGCCTGGATGGCCACTTTTTCTGACTTGATGGCACTGTTGATGTGCTTTTTTGTGCTGTTACTGTCCTTTTCGGAGATGGATGCGCTCAAGTTCAAGCGCCTGGCCGGGTCTTTGCGCAATGCGTTTGGTGTCCAGGCCGAACTGCAGTTCAATGATGTGCCCAAGGGCACCAGCATCATTGCCCAGGAATTCAGCCCGGGCCGCCCGGAGCCGACGCCCCTGAACGTTATTCGCCAGGACACCGTTGATGACTTGCGCGACTCACTGGAGGTACTTTGCCAGGATACGACCCTGATGCAGGAAGAGGCTGAAGGTGAATCCGGCTTGCAGTCACGCCAGGTGCGGGTGTCGGACGCCGAGGCACAACGCCAGGTGGAAGAGCAGGCAGAGCGGATAGCCGAGGCCCTGGCTGATGTCATTGCCGACGGCATGCTCGATATCGAAACGGTTAATCAGACGATCATTATTCGGGTGCGCGAACAGTCTTTCGGCGCGGGAACCGACTTTGTTGCCGATGAATACCTGCCCATTCTCGACCGCGTTCGGGATTTGCTGGTGACCGTACCCGGCACCTTGTCCATCGAAGGCCATACCGACAATATTCCCATTGCGACTGCACGCTTTCGCAGTAACTGGTTGCTCAGTTCAGCCCGGGCCTTATCGGTTGCCGAATACCTCTGGGCCGCTCCGGAGATGAGTGAAGACCGCTTTACCATCGTTGGGCACGGCTCAACCAAGCCCATTGCCAGTAACGATACGCCGGAAGGTCGTGCTACCAATCGTCGGGTAGAAATCATCGTGCGCCAGGACAACCCGGATTTTGAAGGCGAAGTAACCCCGGAAGACGAACAGGGTGAGAATGTCGATCCTGGCGATCCATCCCTGTTTGGCCTGGACCCGGCTGACATCTTCTAACCTGACCACTCTGGTTTAAGGCGCCGTCAGGCTACCTTCAATGGCTTCGGTATGGCGCGTGTGACTGCCATCGATTTGACTTTTTAGCGGTGTTTTTTCACCGTTTAACGCGTCAAATTGATGTCGATTTGCCAGAAGGTTCTGTCTCAATGGATGAACATGGGTAGATAGTGTGAGCTACCTCTCGTTTTCGATATGGAACGCTGCGTCCATGATCAGGCTCGTCGTACCCTGTTAAGGGTCACGGTAACCTCCAGAGGGGTGGGAAATCAGTGCCAGCCGGCCTATGTTCTCACGCCTGCCCGTTTATCTGAATCTGTCGCCATCCCGGCAATGCCTGGATAGCACCGGTCACCTCAAACAACAATGACGACTGTGTCACTCTCCAGCCCGTGCTGTTGATGGCCTGTCTGCTGTAAGGAGCGTTCAAACTATGAAGGATAGCAACCACCGGTTCGCTGTGAAGCCGGTAAAGCGCCTGCCTCTGATTTGCCTGGTCGTAACCAGTCTGGTCAGCCTGGTAAGTACGGCTCAGGCGGAGGAGTTCCAGTTTCGGTTGCATCACTTTTTAGGCCCGGATTCTCCGGCTCAGAAAGTCTTGCTGGAGCCATGGGCCGAGCGGATTCGCGAACAAAGTAACGGCCGCATCGATATCAGTATTCATCCGGCGATGTCGCTGGGCGGCGCACCCCCAACCCTGCTTAATCAAGTTGAATCCGGTGAAGTGGACATGGTGTGGACGCTGGCCGGTTATACACCGGGCCGCTTTCCCCGTACCGAGGTCTTCGAGTTGCCTGCGGTGCATTTTCGCAGCGCCTACGCCACCAACCGGGCCATTTTTGCCAATTTTGATTTGATTGAGGCCGACTACCGGGGTGTAAAGCCACTGCTGGTGCACGTGCACGCCGGCAATGCGATTCAGATGGCCAATCAGAATGTGACCGACCCCTCTGATTTGCGCGGTCTGACCATCCGAACCCCCTCCCGTACCGGTGGCTGGCTGATCGATGCCTGGCAGGCCGAGCAGGCCGCCATGCCAGCGCCCCGCATTCGGGATGCTCTGGCTGATGGCAGTATCGATGGCGCTCTGATCCCGTTCGAGGTGTTTTCCTCAATCGGTCTCGAAGGGCTGGTGGGTCATTCGACAATAGGGTCCGACGGCAGCCGCTTCGGCACCTCGGTGTTCCTGTTTCTGATGAATCAAAGTCAGTTCGATGCCTTGCCGGCCGACCTGCAGCAAGTCATCGACGACAACATCGGCATTGATTTTGTGAAGGAGATGGGTCTCGCCTGGGATGATCTGGAGGTGCCTGGCCGTATGGTTCAATATGAAAATTTAACCAAATTGCCGGTCGATGAGATCTACGCCTTTGAAGACCTCAGCGAGCAGGTCGTGCAGCGCTGGATTGAAGACGTCTCTGCACAGGGTATCGATGGTCGTCAACTGGTGGATGAAGCGCGACGCTACATCGCCCGCTATTCCCGCATTATCACCACGCTCGAATAACCGCCCAGCACGCGTCATCCCCGGGGGGATTCCTTCCCCCGGGGTAGCCATCAGGCCAGCAGTTTGGTCAGGTCGTACAGATCCTGTTTGAACGGGCGGGGCATGTTTTCAATGGCATCGATGATGTCATGATGCACCAGCCTATTGCTTTGCAGTCCGACGCAACGGCCGCCGTGACCCTCCATCAGTAATTCCACTGCGTAGGCTCCCATTTGGCTGGCCATAACCCGGTCGAAGGCGCAGGGTACGCCGCCTCGCTGAATATGCCCCAGAATGGTAGCCCGGGTTTCGAGCCCGGTTCGTGCTTCGATGCGCTTGGCCAGCGCACTGACGTCGGTCACGTGCTCGGTGATAGCGATGATGGAGTGTTTCTTGCCGGTGATGACGTTGTTGGCAACGGTCTTGATCAGCGATGCCTCGTCAAAGCCTTTTTCGGGCACGATTGTGTATTCGGCCCCACCACCGATAGACGCCATAATAGTCAGGTCACCGCAGTACCGGCCCATGATTTCGACAATGGATATGCGATTGTGTGACGAGCAGGTATCGCGCAACCGGTCGATGGCGTCGAGTACAGTATTCAGTGCCGTGTGAAAACCAATGGTGTAGTCGGTTCCGGCGACGTCGTTGTCGATGGTTCCGGGCAGACCAACGCAGGGGAACCCTATTTCGGTCAGCCGCTTGGCGCCCATGTAGGAGCCATCGCCGCCGATTACGACCAGGGCGTCGATCTCGTGTTTACGCAGGTTGTCGATGCACTCGCGCCGCACCGATTCTTCCTTGAATTCCGGAAAGCGGGCAGACCCCAAAAAGGTGCCGCCACGATTGATCATGTCTGACACGTCCTGGCGTTTCAGCGGTTTGATCCGGTCGAGATGCAAGCCCAGATAGCCATCCCGAATGCCATAAACCTCCAGATCCTTAACGATGGCATTGCGTACCACGGCTCTGATGGCCGCATTCATGCCAGGCGCGTCGCCACCGCTGGTTAACACTCCGATTTTTTTAATCATGGCTGCACAACCTATACAGGCTCCGGCTCACCGGGTTCGTAAAATGAATTAAGCCAGTGAGCCGGGCAATAGAAGAGAGTTCACTCAGCAGAATGTAACAAAATTACAGGTTCGGTGGCGAGTTTTTCCCGAAGCGTGTTTTTTATCCGACTGGGTAATGCGGTTTTTGGTTGGGCCAGCGATATGAGTGGCGGCTGCCGGGTAGGTTCATACAGGGAAGTCCGCAGCATGGATGCTGCGGTCTAGGCCCCATGGATGGGTTCACGCCGACCCTGTATGAGCCTACCCGGTGGCCGTCACGGGCCCCTGGCAACAACTGGTATTCGGCGCGATTGGCTGTAAGTACACTTCTACCAAGGTAGTAAACTTCCATCCCAGCTTAAAAAAGCGCCACTGTCTTTAGGCTGGGCGTTGTCGATTAGCTGAGCCAGCCGCTGCCCGGTGTAATCCGGGCTGTGTAGCTGGCCTTCGGGCAGGCGCTTTTGAAACGGAGCCGACAGCCTTGAATCGGTGGTGCCGGGGTGGAGGGTCAGCAGGGTGCTTTGCGGCAGGCGGTGACGCCATTCGATGGCAGTGGTGCGTACCAGCATGTTGAGGGCGGCCTTGCTGGCCCGGTAGCTGTACCAGCCGCCGAGCTTGTTGTCGCTGATGGACCCTACCTTGGCTGATATCACCGCCAGGGTGACAGCCTGATCTCGCCGGGCGCGGGTGGTGACGGTAGCGGCCAGTTCGCCAAAGGGTTGGGTGTTGGTGGCGACAGAGCGGGCAAACCAGTCTCGGTCGAAGCGAGTGATGCTTTTTTCGGGCTGATGCTCCGCATCGTGCAGAATGCCGGTACAGAGCACGATGGTCTCGGGCAGGTCGGGCCCCACGGCATCGAGCAGGTCATCGGCCCAGCCCGGCTGCAGCACATTGCAGGGCAGCCAGCGCAGGAGGCTCTGCCCGGCTGGCTCTGACGGGTGGTGCTGGTGGTAGGTTGCTATCCGTTCGCCCTGCTCCCAGGCCGCTAACAGGCCCTGGCCAACACCGCCGCTGGCACCGATGATCAGTTTCATGAAGACACTCCAATCAGAGCGGCGGCCGCAGGCACATGGCTGGCTGCAACACCCCAGCTTAACAAGGTGCGTAGCCGGCGGTAGTCGGGTGTGTAGATGGGGAAAAACCGGTCTTTTTCCTGCCACCAGAGTACCGGGTAGGCAATGCCCAGTAATACCAGAGCGATGCCGGCTGGTAGAAACAGGGCCAGCCAGGCAAGCAGGAAGTAGCCCATGGTGAGGTTGAGTGTGCGCCGGTTTCGCCGGGTATCCTGGCTAGCACTCTGCACCCAGAGGCTGCCGGACAGAAAGCTTAGAATCAGAGCGCTGAAACTGATGTACACCTCAACCCAGCTTGGGTTGATTAACAGCAACAGGGCACCTGCCCAGAAAAACAGCAGGCCACCGAGAGACCAGAACAGCAGGGTTTGGGTGGGTGTCATACGTCAGCCTCCGGGTCGTCGGGTAGGTTCAGGCGCAGCGGCACGCGCAGGGTGTTGTCGGTGTCGTCCAGACCAATCATTTCGCCAAACGCCGATCGATGAACCAGCTCTGCGTGGTCCAGCGGCAATTGCTGCAACAGGCTGCGCACGCCGGGCAATGACTTCAGTTGAAGCGCCCGACCTGCGTCGTCAGTCAGCAGGTGCCCGCGCTTATTGTCGAAGAGGTGAATCTGGTAAAAAGTGCCCATCAATGCCTCCACTTCCGCCAAGTGAAAGCGGGCGTTGTGCTGCCGCGCCTGTTTTAGGGTCAGTGACATTCTGGGTTCCATCAGGGTTGTCGGGGTATCTACGCATGCCTGGTGACTTCGGCTTACTCTGGAGCCGTTGGGATTATCGTGGTGTAATCAGGGTTCGGTGTTCAGGAGCCAGAACTATGAAGGTTGTTGCGGTTCACAGCCAAAAGGGCGGGGTGGGGAAGACCTCGATCACGCTGAATCTGGCTCATGAAGCCATGACCTATGGGTTTGAGACCCTGGTCATTGATCTCGATGCACAGGGGTCAGCCACGTTTCTGCTCGGTCAGGGTATTGCACCTAAACTGCGCGCCAAAGACTGGCTCAATGATCAAATTGACTGGAACCAGTTTATTGAAGCCACCCCCTATGACGGTGTTTTCATTCTTCCGGCGCGCAAGGGGTTGCGTAAACTCGATCGCCTGATGAGCGATGCCGTTTCCGACAAACACCTGAAGCAGCTGCTTAAATCACTCAAATCGCAGTTTGATCTGGTATTGCTCGATTGCCCCCCGGGGATCAATACCGTCACCGAACAGGCCTACCGCGCCGCCAATCTGGTGCTGGTGCCACTGACCCCGACGCCTCTGTGTTTGCAAAGTTATGCCGATCTGGCCGACTTTACCCGCGACATTAAGACTGACCCGAACAGAATGGCCCCCTTCTTTAATCGGGTTAACCAACGCCTGGCGTTGCATCGCCAGTGCCTGAAAACCTTCGCAGCCGGGCAGGATTCACCGCCACTGGGCTGGGTGCGCTCGACGACACTGATGGAGCAGATTGCCGTGAACAAACGAGCTGTAACCGACAGTCATCCTGAGCACCCGGTCTCCAGAGACCTCAGTGAGCTATGGAAAGCCATTGTCCGCCGACTGGACCTGCACCATTAGCCAGTGGCTGACAGCAACGTCTATGTTTTAACAGCAAACTGTAAGGAAAGTGTCGGTTGTACGACAAAGTCACATCATCCTTGTAGTCTTTGCTGTCTGAACCCTGAACCGTTCGTCGCCCGGCCGGTTACAGGCAAAAACACCAAAAACATCAGGGAAACGATCAATGGGAGAGTCCGTGCTGCCCGGGGAGGCGCCGGTTGAACAGTCAGCCGCGAGCCACTTAACCGACCCCGTATTTCTCGACGACTTGCGCCGGCAAATGCTCAAATTTGCTGTTCTGCAACTCGATAACGAGGTCCAGGCCGAAGATGCGGTACAAGAGGCACTGATCGGTGCCCTGAAGAACGTGGCTTCGTTCGAGCGAAAGGCAGCTTTGAAGACGTGGGTGTTCGCCATTCTGAAACACAAGATTACAGACCTGTTGCGCTACCGGCAACGCTGGGTGGATGTGGAAAAACCGTCGGATTCAGCCGATGACGAAACCCTCCCGTCGGTGTTCGACACTCGGGGCTTCTGGCATCAGGAAGATCGCCCCAATCGCTGGGCACAGCCGGTTGAAGCGATCGACGACGCTCATTTCTGGCGGGTTTTTGAAGTATGCCTTGAAGACCTGCCACCGGCACAGGGGCGGGTGTTTATGATGCGGGAATTTATTGAACTCGACAGTGATGAGATTTGTCAGTCGATTGATATCAGCGCCAGCAACCTGCATGTATTGCTACACAGGGCTCGGCTACGACTGCGCCGCTGTCTGGAAGAGCACTGGTTTTGTGAGGAAGCAGCGTCATGATGAATTGTGAACAGGCTACCCGGTTAATGTCGGATGGTCGCGAACGAGATCTGACGATTCGCGAGCGGGCGGCGATTAAAATGCACAACTTGTTGTGTGTCGGATGCAGGAATTTTAACGTTCAGGTGCATGACCTCGGTCGGATAGCGCGACGGTATGCTAAAGAACAAGGCGAGGAAACCACAAACAGCATCCGCGACTCAACGGGTCCCAGCAGTAAAGAATAGAGGGCTGTGAATCGGTTTAATGGCCGTGATTGCCGACCGGTTGGTCGAGGTAGTATTCAGGTTAATGGTCTGCCCGGCTCTGGAACGGATGCAGACCGGTGCCTTTACTGCTTACCAACGCCCAGTGAGGTTCGCCGCCGCATCGAATAGACCATCAATGACGTTATTTTTCAAAGAGTCCGTCTTTCTTTCCCAATCATTGTAATGAATTCCCCCTGCGCACGACTGAACAGTACGAGAACCTGATGTCACTGTTGACTCGGTTGCTGTCCGACTAACCCGAATAATGGGTATTGATAGATTAGCCAGGGGGAAAACCTATGAAATATACAACGTCTATTACCACCGCACTGCTTGCCGGTTCCGTTATGGCCATGTCTGGCCATTCAATGGCGAAACCGAATGATGGGTTGTCGATTGAATCAAACGCACCGGCAAACGTTCAGGAGAATTTCCAAAAGTGGATGGCCGGTGAACGGGTTGCTGGCCGTAATGACAAGTGTTTTGGCATCGCACTGGCGGGAGAAAATGACTGCGCTGCCGGTCCGGGCACCAGCTGCGAAGGGACAGCTACCCTCGACTATCAGGGTAATTCCTGGACCTATGTACCACGCGGTACCTGTGAATACATAGTGACACCCGATGGTGCAGCAGCGTTGTCTGCGCTGGATCGTAATATACCCTGAGCGCTCTGCAACGGGCTGGCCGGAACAGACCGATCAGTCCGTTGCAGCGTTTAGACATCACAGGTAGTTTGCATGTCGTTTCCTGAACAAAGACCCGGTTTCCACGACACTGTGGCGGCTGGTGTCAGTCTCAAACCCCAGCATTTCGAGCAGGCGATGGCCAGTCGCTTGCGCGGAATCTGGTATGAGGTGCATCCGGAAAACTATTTGATGCAGGGCGGACCGCGACGTCGCGGCTTGCGGCAAGTAGCCGCTGACCGAGACATCAGTTTTCACGGCGTCGGTGCTTCACTCGGTGGCCCGGATCTACCGGACGCCGATCACCTGAAAGCCATTCGTCAACTGGTTGATGACATCCAGCCCGTTCGGTTGTCGGAGCATGCCGTTTGGTCTTCGATCGATCAAACCTATCTCGCAGAACTGTTGCCACTGCCCCGAACCCAGTCAGTATTGTTGAACCTGGTCGCCGGTGTGGATGTCTATCAGTCTGCTATGGGTCGAACCATTTTGATTGAGAATCCGACCAATTATCTGACGGTTCACAGCGACATGGATGAAGCCGATTTCCTGTTGGAGGTGTCAGATCGGACCGGTTGCGGGCTCTTGTTGGACATCAATAATCTGTATCTTTCAGCGCACAACGTTGGCATTGATCCAAAGGCTTATATCAAGGCACTGCCACCAAAAAAAGTCGGGGAGGTTCATATTGCCGGTTTTGATGCCGATCCGCAGTTTGGCCATCGCTTGTTGATCGACAGTCACGCCTCTGCCGTGGCTGACCCGGTCTGGTCGTTGCTCGATTATGCGCTGACGCATCTCGGTCCCAAGCCCGTATTGATCGAACGTGATGCCAACCTTCCGGAATTTTCGGTACTTGAGCAGGAAGTACATAGAGCGCAACGTATGCTCGACCGTCTAAGGGAGCTTGATCATGCATGACCCTTATCGCGGCTTGGGTGATTTTGTGCTGAATGGCCAGGCGGATGGTTTGCATCAGGTGTTTTCCGGCCCGCAGCCAGAACAGGTCGCTATCCTGTATCGCAATGGCTACTTACGAGCCTGCCGCGAAGCGTTGCAAGCTCGTTTTCCGGCAGTCGCGTCAGTGATGGGAGACGTCGAGTTTCGCAAAGTGTGTTCTGCCTATGTGCAGGCGTCGCCGCCCAGGCAGCGAACCCTGACCGGGTATGGCGTCGATTTTCCCGACTGGCTTTCTACTGAAGACTGTACACAAGCAAACCCGGGCCTGGTTGATCTGGCGCGGCTAGATGGTGCCTGGCTCGATTGCCTGTTTGGCCTGGATGAAAGCCCCCTAACCGCGTTGCAATTGAACCAGCTTATTCAATCGGGCGGTGGTTTTCCGGTGTCATTGCGGCTGCCGCGCAATGCGCGTGTGGTCGCGCTGGGTTGTTCGGTGTTCGATGTTTGGATGTCCATTCGACAGGGAGAAGGCGGCGTATCGCTACCGACTCAACCGGAGCCCGGGCATGCCTTGTTCTGGCGTCCGGGTATGACGGTGTTCAGCCGCCAGCTCGGTGCCTGGGAAGCCCGTTTTTATCTGAGTTTTCAGGCGACCGATAGCCTGGACGAAGCGGCTGAACATTTCCTGCCGGCAACAGCAAACGATCGTGATGGGCCGATTACCCTGGAACAGTATTTTGCCCGGCTTATTGAGTCTGGGTTACTGATCGTTGGAGACTAGAGCGATGAGCATTGTGGTGCGGGTCCAGCAGGGGTATCAACGTGGCACACGGCTTCTGTCGATTTACATGGAGCCCCTGGGGTTGCTATTGATGCGGTTGCTGGTGGCGCGTGTCTTTTTGCAGTCAGGCCTGTCGAAATGGCATGGCTGGTTTGACTTTAACGACACCAAATACGATTTGTTTCTCTACGAGTTTTTCTGCCCGGATCCGGTTCGACCCGGTGCCTTGCTGCTGTGTGATCCGGTTACGCTCGATTACCAGAGCGGGTCCCTCACCGTCGAGTTGATTGAATCGCTGGCGTTACTTGCCGGTATTGCTGAGGTGGTTTTGCCCGTGTTGCTGATTGTGGGTCTGCTGACTCGACCGGCAGCGCTTGGGCTGATCGCGATGACGCTGTTTATCCAACTGGCGGTGTTCCCAACCTGGGGTCACTGGTGGAACCCGGCTGCCTGGTGGTTTGTGGTCTTGTTCGGTGTGTTTGCCGTAGGTCCTGGTGCGTTATCGCTCGACCGACTATTCAAGCTGGAGAGTCGGCGGACGTGATCTGCTTGCCGCGATCAATCACTTCGCCCTTGCGCCACATACGCCATTCATGAGGCTCATAACGGTCCCAGCGCTCGTCCACCGTCAACGGTTCGGTGGCAATCACGCTGACCACATCGGACGGGGTTGTGACGGTGCCAAAGTCGACCGTTACATCGGCGTCCTGCAGGCGGGCGGGGCCAAAGGGGGAGCGTCGGGTAATGGCCGCCATTTTCGTGGTGCAATAGGTGAACAGCCAGTCGCCATTGCTGAGCAACAGGTTGAAGACCCCCAGCTTTGAATAGGCATCGCTGTGTTTTACCAGAAACCGGGTCAGGGTTGTCAGGTCGACATCTCGGTCCAGCGAAGAGCGGATGGCGTTCATCAGATCGCAAAACAGGGCTTCGCTGTCGGTTGTCCCCACGGGTTCGTAAATACCCGGGCGAGGTTCGAACTGGTTTAGCTGGCCATTGTGTGCGAATGTCCAGTAGCGGCCCCAGAGTTCACGCTGGAACGGGTGGGTGTTGGCCAGGCAGACATCACCGACATTCGCCTGGCGAATGTGGCAAATGGCAATTTCGCTTTTGATCGGGTGCGTTTGCACCATGCGTGCAATGTCGGACTGGGCGCTGGCCCGGCTCTCGTGAAACGTCTGGACACCCCGGCCTTCATAAAAGGCAACGCCCCAGCCATCCTTGTGTGGGCCGGAGTCGCCACCGCGTCGGGTGAGTTCGGTAAAACTGAAGCAGAGATCGGTTGGGGTATTGGCACTCATGCCCAAAAGTTCACACATGACGGTCGCCTTTCTGCCATCAAACAAGGTGGCTGAAGTGTACCAGTTGGCTGATGGCCCGTCTTCTTCAGGGGCGTTTGAAGGACCTGAGCTGATTGCAGGAAGTCGAATCCAATACATGTTACAAGAGAGAAACAACTCGTGAAAAAGAAAGTTTCGATTGTTGTCGTGATTGCCATGGCCATCATTGCGTTTTTTGTATTCGACTTGCAGCAATGGCTGACGCTGGAGGGCCTGAACGCAGGCCAGGCTCAATTTGAAGCCTGGCTGAATGAACACCCGGTCTTGGTCAGCGCCGCCTACTTCGGGATTTATGTGATAGTGACTGCCTTGTCGCTGCCGGGTGCCACCATCATGACGCTGGCCGGCGGCGCCTTGTTCGGGCTTGCCTGGGGTCTGTTACTGGTGTCTTTTGCCAGCACGCTGGGAGCAACACTGGCGTTTCTGGTGGCCCGCTATCTGTTGAAAGATGCGGTACAAGCCAGGTTTGGTGAGCGTCTCTCGGCGATCAACCGGGGTGTTGAAGAAGAGGGTGGTTTTTACCTGTTTACGCTGCGTCTGGTGCCCGCCTTCCCGTTTTTTCTGATCAACTTGCTGATGGGCCTGACACCGATCAAGGCCTGGACTTTTTATTGGGTGAGCCAGTTGGGCATGCTGGCAGGTACGCTGGTGTATGTTAATGCAGGCACCCAACTGGGCCAGCTGGAAAGTCTCTCGGGCATCCTGTCTCCCAGTTTGCTGATTTCATTCACCCTCTTAGGTCTGTTTCCGCTGGTGGCCAAAAAGGCAATGACACTGATCCGTGCACGGCGATCGGCGGGCTAATGCCTGGTTTGAATGGTGTCAGTGTGGCTGACAGTCGTAAACAGGTGGGAAAGGGACTCCTGAACGGCAAAAAAAGGGGCGCTAGTCGCCCCTTTAGACGATGGAATGCTGCTGATAACAATCAGAAGTCTACGAACTGTACGCTGTTGCTGTTCCGCTCGAACACATTGATTTTACCGCACTGCGCCATGTGGTTGCCCGAGTTGTAAGGGGTGCCACTCTGGCTGATGTTGCCTTCCCAGCCGGGCCCGTTTGAGATGTAGCTTTTCAGTTCAAACCAGCCGTTGACGGTGTTTGCGCAATCCATTTGCACATCCAGCATCCAGTAGTGATCGCCGTAGGTGTTCAGTGCCGATTCGCCGTAGCCATCGACCGGTACGGTGCGCAGTGGCCCCCAGCTGGATGGCCAGTTGCTGGTGGTCCAGTCCATGGCGGTGCCTTCGGCACCAGCACCCTGGTTGGCTTCAAGGCCATACCAGTCGAGGTACAGGTCGCCACTCTTCCAGGAAGCCGTAGTGCTGTTCAGCAGGTTGTTGTGCTGAATGCGAATCGCACACTCGGTGTTCCAAGTCTGGCAATTACGGCCGAGGCTGGTGTTTGCATGGTTGTGATCGATGCCGCCGCGAATGAACATGTCTTGTCCGGCATCCGTAGGGCCGTACATGAAGATCACCGTGCGCTGGAAGTCGCCGGATTCCTCCACCTGCAAGTAGTTATTGATGAATTGTTCATAGCGGTACTGGCCGGTGCCACCGGTAGCTACCTGATTGATCCGCAACACCGTCATGCCGCTGTAGCTGGCGTAATCGAAGGCGTTCTCGATGTTGTCCCAGCCCGTGTCGGTGGTTGCACCGCCGGCCAGCGCGTTTTCGCCCTTGATCGGTACGCCCTGCGCTTCGGCTTCTTCGGCCACCCAGAACACCAGCGTTTGCGCCAGCGACTGGCCGTTGCCGTTGGGATCATCGTTCATTTCAAGAGCGGTAAAATGCAGCACGATACCGCGCGGTTCGTTCTGGTAGCTCGCGGCCACACCGACAATATCGGCATAGCCATGGCCGGTTGCCGGGCTGTTGAGGTCGATGTCTGAAGGAATCAGACCGGCCGCAATTTCTGCGCTGCGCCGGGTGTTATCAGTGGCCGACATTTTCCAGTGAATACCCGGAATCTTCATGCCCAGTTCAATGTCGGCGAAGGCGCCGTCGAAGCCGGTGAGGGCTGTGTCCATCATGTTGTAGCCATGGCCCATCAGGCTGTCGTGGTACCAGCGCACGAAATCACGGCCGTATTGAGTGTTGAAGTGCTCGCCATTGGTGACAAAGCTACCCGCGTTAGAAGGCGGGTTAATGTCGCTGACCTGGCCGAGTGAAAAGCCCCAGGCATTATTAACCCCCGAAAGACTGCCGTACTTATTGACCGCCCAGTTGCGAAAGTCCGACTTGGCTGGCTCGCTGTATGACTGAAAGCCACCGCGGGTTGGGTAACCGGTGCCGGTGTCGTGACTGTTGTAGGAGGGGTAGCGCAGTTCGCCCGCTGGGCCCATCGAAATGTTGATTTCGTCAATGTCGCTGGCCAGGTAACTATACCGCGCCTCGAAGGCTTCCATGAATTCCTGATACTCGCTGAGCACGTAGCTGTCGGCCCATAATGAAACAGTTTCAACGGATTCGTTGCCTTGCTCGCTCTTGTAGCGCAAGTCGGAGGCTGGTACCGGGTAGTGGTTCCAGATCCACCCCGGAATCGGGATGTTGCAGGTATCGCCCACATTACCGCCGCATTGGTGAAACGACATGATCGGTACGATATCCAGGCCTGCGTTGGTGATGCGACCGAATAAATCGTCGTAGTAGCTCCAGTCAAATTGCTGGTCACCGGCGCCTTCGACCTTGCCCCACCAGACATCGACCGAGACGGCCGTAACCCCCATGGCGTTGGCCGTGGCCATCTGGTTTTCAAAGGCGCCGTAGTTGTCGACTTCCAGCGGCGCCATGACGTTAGCGGATTGCGCCATGTCGGCCAGTGCCGGTGCGGACACTGCGCACAGGGCGAGAGTAGCGCCCAGGGTACAGCTCAGGAGCGAACGGGAACGCTGCGTTGCGTGCATGATGATTACCTCTTTTTGTTGTTGTCGGTGAATGAATTAATGAGCCTAACTGCCGGATAAGCCAGCCTGAAGTATCCACATTCGGCGTGCGCTGTAATCCACTTGGGGGGCGTAATTTGAGGGGGGTTGGGTATTGGAAGGGTGGCCGGGCTCAGTGGACTCCCCGGCAGCGCCCGGTTATTGTGGCCGTCCGTTTTCGTTTCATCTGCCTGATTGCGTTGAGGAAACCATGCCGCTGTTGTATTTCCTGGCCCCGCTGGGGACTGTACTGATCTGGTCCGGCAACATGACCATCAATCAATTGACGGTTGGGGCGATAGCACCCAGTAGCATCGCCTTTTTACGCTGGTTGCTTGCCTGGCTGATTCTGACGCCCCTGTTTCTGCCCCAGGCCTGGAAACACCGGGCGACGATTCGCCGCGAATGGCCCAAACTGGCCTTTCTGGGGTTGCTGGGCATGGCGCTCTGGCAGGGGCTGGCCTACGTGGCGGCCGAAACCACCTCGGCCACCAACATGGGTATTCTGGCGGCCATGGTGCCCTTGCTGACCGTGTTGCTCAGCGCCCTGATTCTGCGCGAACCACCCACCCGGGGCGGTATTCTGGGTGGGCTGGTTGCCCTGATCGGTGTGTCGGTGTTGCTGGGTCGGGGTAACCCTTTGGTACTGTTTGATTTGAACGTAGCGGCGGGCGATGCGCTGATGGTCGTTGCCGCCACTTGCTACGCCCTCTATGGCGTGATGCTCAAGCGCTGGTCTTTCGATCTGCCCCCCTGGGTATTGCTTTATGCCCAGGTCTGCTTCGCCGTGTTGTTTCTGTTGCCGGGTTATTTGCTAGGGCCGATGACGCCGGTAGATGGCAGCAACGTCTGGCTGATTCTCTACGCGGGCATTCCGGCGTCCATTATCACCACCTTCCTGTGGATGCGCGCCATACGCCAGATAGGCGCCAGCCAGGCCAGCATCTTCATCAACCTGATGCCGCTGTTCAGCGCGCTTATTGCCATGGTGTTTCTGGGGGAACGAGTGGCCTTGTTTCATCTGGTCGGCGGCGTTCTGGTGCTGGCCGGTGTGGTGATGGCCCAGACACTGACGCAGCCGTTCAGAGCACCGGCTCGCACCGGTAATCCATCGTAAAGGGCGTGCTGATAGAAACCTGCCAATACTAGTCGGCTTCTTTCAAAGGAGCCCGGCTCATCTGGTTAACCCCGGCTGTCGCTTTCTGCAGCAGCCTGACGAATTCCGCCTGCTCTCTCTCATCGAGGCCACTGAGCATTTGCAACTGTGCTTCCTCTACCACAGGCGCCAAGCGGTGCAAGGTGGTTACTCCCAATTCGGTCAGCTTTAAAACTCTGGCTCGGCGGTCTGTAGCGCTGACCTCCCTGACCAGATACTGCTTTTGCACCAGTCGGTCTACCACGCCTCCGATGGTGGTTCGGTCATAGGCGATCAGGCCTGCCAGGGTCACCTGGTCGATGCCCGGCTGGGCTTCTATTTTTGCCAGGGCCGCATACTGTACGGGTGTGAGGTCGAAGCCCAGTTCTGCGACCCGGGCGTGAAAGATGGCCACTGATGCCTGGTGGTAGCGGCGTATCAGGTGCCCGGGCATGGTGTTGACGTCGGTCATTCAGGAACTCTCATTCAGGAACGCCCATTAAGGCGATAATTGACAAGCATACTGATGATCAGCATACTGACTATATTGTTTTATAGATTAAGACACAGGGTGTCGCCGTCCGCTCAGTCTCGTTGTGAGGCTGAACACGGGTCCAAAAAACCACAGAGAAGCCGAGAATAGGCGTTGGGGAGGGGGTATGCAATTTCATCTGGATGGGTTCAATGCCGGAGATCCGCGGGTGCAGGCACCGACAGAGTCGGCGAAAACCAACCCTCAAACCGATTCCCTGCCCGAGCAGGTCGATGTGCTCATCGTTGGGTGCGGACCGGCCGGGTTGACGCTGGCCGCCCAACTGGCCGCCTTTCCGGATATTCGTACGCGCATCATCGAACAAAAAGAGGGCCCGCTGCAGCTGGGCCAGGCCGATGGCGTCGCCTGCCGCACCATGGAAATGTTCGAGGCCTTTGGCTTCAGTCGACAGGTGATGGAAGAGGCCTACTGGGTTAACGAAGTGACCTTCTGGAAGCCGGATACAAAACGTCCGGAACACATCGTACGCAATGGCCGGGTGCAGGATACCGAAGACGGGTTGTCAGAATTCCCGCATGTGATACTGAACCAGGCGCGGGTGCATGATTTTTATCTGGAGGTTATGAAAAACAGCCCCAGCCGGTTGGTACCGGATTATTCACGTAGCCTGGTGGACGTTGACGTTGACCGAACGGCAACGGATTACCCGGTAACTGTGCGCGTTGCCAGAACCGATGGGGCGCATCTGGGGCAGGAAGAGTGCGTTCGGGCACGCTATGTCGTCGGCTGCGATGGCGCCCGCAGTGCGGTGCGCAAGTCGATCGGACGCGAGCTGCGTGGCGATTCGGCGAATCAGGCCTGGGGCGTCATGGACGTTCTGGCCGTGACGGACTTCCCGGATATACGGCTCAAAGCAGCGATTCATTCGGCCACCGAGGGCAATGTGCTGATTATTCCGCGCGAAGGCGGTTATTTGGTGCGGCTTTATGTGGAACTCGACAAATTGAACGAGCACGAGCGGGTTGCCAGCCGGAACATTACTGTGGATCACCTTATTGCTGCGGCGCAGCGGGTGCTGCATCCCTACACGCTCGACGTAAAGGAGGTCGCCTGGTGGTCGGTCTATGAGATAGGGCAACGCATCAGTGACCATTATGACGACGTGGCCGGACGCGGTGACGACGCAGCCTTGCCACACGTATTTATTGCCGGCGATGCCTGCCATACGCACAGCCCCAAAGCCGGGCAGGGCATGAATTTCTCGATGCAGGATACCTTTAACCTGGGCTGGAAACTGGCGTCGGTACTGCGTGGCCAGTGTAAAGCAGAACTGCTGCACAGCTATTCATCCGAACGTCAGACGGTGGCTCAGGAACTGATCGACTTCGACCGCACCTGGGCCAAAATGTTCAGCGACCGGCCGAGTGAAGGTGGAGAGGGCGGCGTTGATCCCAAGGCGTTTGAACAGTACTTCGTCAAGCAGGGCCGGTTTACCGCAGGCACTGAAACGCATTACCAGTCATCGATGATTACAGGCGATTCGACGCATCAGGCACTGGCGGAAGGCTTCACCATTGGCAAGCGGTTTCATTCCGCCCCGGTCGTTCGCTTGGCGGATGCGCGCTCCTTGCAACTTGGGCATGTTGCCAAAGCTGATGGTCGCTGGCGCTTGTACGCCTTTGCTGGCGAGCATGATAACGGCGGCACTGAATCAGGTATTAGAGCACTGTGCGAGTACCTGACCGACTCACCGGCTTCACCGTTGCGGCGGTTCACCCCGGCGGGTTGTGATGTTGATTCGGTCTTTGATGTAAGGGCTATTTTTCAACAGTCGCACCGCGATCTGGTGCTCGAATCGATGCCTGCCCTGTTGTTACCGCGCAAGGGTCGCTACGGGCTGCAGGATTATGAAAAAGTACTTTGTGCAGGACTGAATAGCGGACAGGACATCTTCGATAGGCGGGGGATCAACCGCGCACAGGGCTGTCTGGTCATCGTGCGTCCGGACCAGTATGTCGCCCAGGTGTTGCCGCTGGCTGCCCGGCAGGAACTGGCAGATTTCTTTGATGGGTTCATGCAGCCACCCTCATGATCGATCAGACAGAATAGGCCCGGCGACCGCGGTATCGTATTGCGGTCGCACGGGCAGAAAGCTGCTCACTAATAAATATAAAAATCATTCTCATTAATATTCGTGTTTGGTATATTCCGGCGCACCTCGTCGTTTATTCACCCAATGGGTAACCAAACATGCAGAAGCTATTAGTCGCCGCCGGCCTCTCCCTGGTCACAGCCCCGGTATTTGCTATGGAGTGCGAAGAAGGCATGCGTGCCTTCACTCACTTGCCTGGTGAAACCTGCATTCCTGAAGACCCCCGGCGCATTGTGGCGACCCGTCACGACAGCCTGGCGACGCCACTGATCGAGCTCGGGGCCCCGCTCGTCGGCGTGGGTGTGGATTATGATGCCAGTACCGGAGAAGCCTTTATTCGTCGGGCGACCGATATTCTGGGCGTTAACGTGGGCGAGGAATCGGGCCTGGCCAGTATCGGCAACGCCAATGCACCGGATCTCGAAGCCATCGCAGCCTTGAACCCTGATTTGATTCTGATTACCGCCTGGCAAGTCGAGCTTTATGATCAGATGCAGGCTATAGCCCCGACTCTGGTTATACCCAGCAGTTTGCCCTATCTGGAGCACCTTGCCATGGTTGCCGACGCGGCGGGCGTCAGCGGTACCTACGACCGTCGGCTGGAAGCCTATCAAAGCCGAATTGAGTCCATACGGGAAACCTTGGGTGACCCTGCTGCGATCAGCATTTCCTATTTCGATCTGTGGGAGGAGGGTGTCTGGCATTACGTGCACTGGGGTGCACGCGATCAGGTCACCAGCGACATCGGCTTCTCCCGTCCGGAGATCGTTCGCAACCAGACGGGCGATCACCCAACCGACTACAGTTTCGAGCGGCTGCCCGAGTTTGAAGCCAACGTCGTGCTGTCGAGCACAGCCAACCGGTTTGGTCAGACAGTAGAAGCCCTGACCACCGAATGGGATTCCTATGCGCCGTTCTGGCGCACGCTGCCTGCCGTTCAGGAGGGTCGTCACTACTGGTATGCACGTGATCTCTGGGTCGGCTACACCTTCACGTCGCTGCACCATGTCGCAGAGAGTCTTGCCATGCTCACAGCGGGGCGGGAGTTCGACTGATTCGCAGTGCTGAAACCTACACATCTACTTTAAGCGGGTCGCCTCGACTTCGGTCGGAGTGGTTGCGTTCCCACGGCATCAATGGAAATCGAAGATGAAATGTCTACTAACAACCCTTGCCGCCTGTACGGCAGTAGCGGTGCCAGCCTTTGCTCAACAATTCCCGCTGACCATTGATCATAAATTTGGTACGACGGTAATTGAATCAAAACCCGAGCGCGTGGCGACGGTCGACTACGCCGGTGCCGATAATTTGCTCGCCCTGGGTATTCAGCCGCTAACCGTTCGAAGCTGGTACGGCCCCTATGAAAACGGGCTCTGGCCCTGGGCACAGGAACTGTCGAAACAGGATCCGGAACTACTGACCGGGCAACTGAATTTCGAACAAATTGCAGCCACCAGCCCCGACGTTATCGTCGCCATCCGATCGGGCATCACCGAGCAGGAATATGCCAGCCTCTCAGCCATTGCCCCGGTGGTTGCCGTACCTGCAGGTCAGGGCGACTACGATCTGAACTGGGAAGAGCAGGCGCTGTTGGCGGGTCAGGCGCTGGGCCGCGAAAACGATGCCGTTGCGCAGATCGAAGCGCTTAAGAGCCGGATTGATAACGTGGCGAAATCCCACCCTGAATGGGAGGATAAAACCTTTGTTATGTTGACGATTTACAATGGCGACCTTGGTTTGTATACGAAGACTGATTCATCGGTGAAAACCATTGAAGCTTTAGGGCTGGAGGTGCACCCCAAAGTGCGTGAACTGTCTGAGGAAGGGCAGTTCTACATGACCATTTCACAGGAAATCATGCCAGAGCTCGATGCGGATGTGGTTTTCTGGTGGGTATCGGCCGAGAATGCTTCCGAACTGGAAAACCTGCCGTCGCGCAGTGCACTCAATGCCCGTGCAGAGGGTCGCGAGATCATGCTGGACGGTAATGGCGTTGCCAGTGGTGCACTGGCCCACGGTTCACTGATCAGCCTGAATGCCGCCATCGATGTGCTGGTGCCGATGATTGAGGCGGCGGTTGATGGCGATCCGGAAACCGTGGTTGCCGAATAGAATTGATTCAAACAGAGCTTTATTTTAAAAAGGCTGTTGCGGTTCAACTGGAGTTATCAGGCCCGAATGCGGGCCCGGTTGAATAGAGGTACCCGGTTATTCCGGCTGAAACGCGCGGCCACTGATCTGGCTGATCACAGTGTAGGCCATGATACCAAGGGCATAGTACGACGTAGAAGAGGCTTCTTCACGCGGCATGATCGCCATCTGGTTGTTGCGACAGGCGTAGAGAAAATCGCAGAAATTCGGTGCAACCTCTTCCAGATGAGCGATGGCGTCTTCCGGTGTTTCTTCGGTGTCTGTTCGATAGGTTACAAATAAAAAGTCGGCATCCAGCTCCGGGAAGGATTCAGCGCTGAAGCGCACGAAGTCACCCTCTGGAATGGCATCGACTCGCTCTGGAAACTGAAAGCCCGCATCGCGCAGTACCTTGCCCAGGTTCCCATACGTATGCCTGGAAAGCACATCGCCATTGACACCCTGAATAACGTTGACGGTTAGGTCTTCGGTATCGACCAGTCGGCGCACTTCCTCAATCTGACCCTGGTACCGGCGCTTTAAGGGAGCGAGTTGATCTTCGGCTCCAACAACCTCAGCCATCAGATCGTAGATTTCATAGCCATCGCGCTGACTGCCGTCGAGCACGACGGTTGGCGCAATTTGCTCCAGCTGTTCAACTGGTGCGGTTTGCCAGGCTGAGGTTAAGCAGGGATCGCATGCGGTTCATTTTGTTAGGCATGGTTTCTCCTACTAGTGAATTTTATTGAGGACTATTCGCTGCTTCGATGTGCCGGATCCTTTTTATTCCTGCACCAAATGGCGATTCAGGTCGTCGCGCAGCAGTACTTCGGACACTTGATCCAACCCATTTTCAATTTTGCCCCAGGCTGAACCGACCATCTCTCCACCTCTGAGGTTGAACAGTTGCCCGGCTTTCACAACGGGTAGTGCCTGTACCAGAGGTCGGCTGGCGAACTCTTCGAACGATCGAGAATTGGCACTTTGATCGGAGTCAAAGGTCAGCAGAAACATCACATCCGCTTCGTGCTCCGACAGCGTTTCTATGCTGCGGGTTTCGCCATCGAGTACATTTCTCTCTGGTGGTGTCATGGTCGGTTGCAGCAGTCGCTTAATGGCTCCCCATGCCTGGGTTTCTGGTAATACGTCGAATCCATCGCCCTGCCACTCCATACCGATAACAGACAGTGTTGTTTGATCGAGGCGTGTGTTCAGGATTGATCTGAGCGTTTCCACTTTCTGTTGCAACCCGAGCTGGAGCTCTTCAGCGACCTCGATTTTGTTGACCGCGTCGGCGAACTGAAACAGGGCCACTTCCAGATCATTGTTGAACATGTCGATGATGATAGTGGGCGCAATTTTGGAGTATTGCTCATAGGCATCAGCGGGCCAGGGCGAGGCGATAATCAGGTCCGGATTCTGAGCCGCTACAAGTTCAATGTCCGGTTCGCCATAGGTGCCAATGAACTCGATACCGCTGGTGTCGTAACCTTGCATGCGCCGGTAAGTCTGCTCACCGGAATCGGTAATATGCCCTGCACTGGCGATTGGGCGTACACCCAGCTCCATCAACGGCAGCAATCCATTCTGATCCTGCAAGGTCACGATGCGTTGCGGATCAGCTGGAATACAGTCTTCCCCGGCAGCATGCGTGAAAGTTCGAAACCCTGGCTCGCATTCCAGAGCGAGTGCCGGAGTGGACGCCATGACCAGTAATGCCGTTGTTATCAGTTTTAGTTTCATGGGTTTTCTCTTTTCATTGAAAATATCGAAGTTGGCGTTGTTGCGTTGGATGATCAGATCAGGGGGTGCCCGCTTCAAACTGCTGGTTCAGATAGGTACTCAGCCGTGAGTTGCGCTCCGATTCGGGCAGCAGTACACAGGTAGAGCAGTAACTGGCCGCATCACTCGTGTAGTAGCGGCAACAACCGCCACGGGCCCGAAAGTGTTGTCTGGCAACGATCTTTTCCGGGATGTGTTTGTCGGTGACAGTGACTTCGAAGTAACCGGTTTGCCGGTTGAATAGAGGAGAGTCCGGCTGTTTTAACAATGCCAGGGCTTCCGCCCGGGCCTCTTCTTCAATGCCTGACTGACGGCCAATCATTAGAAAAGCGACAGCCAGGGCATCAGCTACCAGTCGCCACTGTGCGGCCCTCCCCAGGCGATGCGACTGATAAAGTCGTTCGATAAGTGGTTGAAAAAGGTGTTCAATCTGCTGGCGCAGTAGATCCCGCAGTTCGGTTTGGCTGCTGACCGGGATGGCTTCGTTGCCCAGGGAGCGTGGAGCAAAGGCCCAGCAGCCTGTGCCCAGTAGCCTGACTTCCAGCGATTTGTAAACACCGCTGTCGCCGTTTTCCTGCCAGTGGACGTCGTAATCGATCAGGGTGAGATTGTCGCTTGCCAGTGAAGGCACAAGACCTTCGCACAAGTACAGGGCAGCCACGGCTGACAACAAATAATAGGCGGTGTCACCAATCAGAAACGCGACCTGACCTTTTGAATCAAGCCCCGGACACCGGTCGGCTTCAAAACGCATCAGGGTGCTGCGCCATTCACTGTGTTCGGTCGTTAGCTGATCAAACCGACAGCCATTCTCCTCGTGGGCCCCGACCCCGAACTTAAGACCCTCGAAGCGTTTGCCGAGGGCGTTGACGCGGTCTGTATAGGAAGCTTGATTGACTGTCTTTAAGGTCATTGTGGCGAATGGCTGCCCGGTAGAGGTTTGGTATCGACCTATTTCAGGTGATGAAGCGATTCATGAATACTAATTAAAATGAAAATGATTATCAACAAAGAATGGAGGCTTGGTAGCAGAGAGGCAAGAGTGGTGTGTTGTAAACCCTAAAGTATGCCGATTTTATCGGCGGTCCAACGCTTTGATCAGCTCACTGAATTGCTGAGAGGCAACCTGCGCAAACAAGGGGTCGGTTTTATGCTCGATCTGTTCGAGTATGTGGGTACTGGCGTCCTCGTCTAGCGCTTTAATATCCCTGAACACGGTTCTCTCTTCGTATTTCAGATGCGCTAGTTGCTGATTGTGAAAGTGATCGAGTGCATCATGAAGCCTGGTCAGGGCAACCGGCTCTCCCATGCGGATTGAATTCAGCAGGGTTCTTAATTTGCTGGCACTTGCTGCCAGGGTTTCATGTTCTGCCCGAATTGTCTGCATGGCAGCCTTATCGCCTAGCCCATGCTGTCCCAAATAGTCGAAGCTGGCTTCTTCCAGCGGGTGGTGAAAACGGTCCGGGTAGTGCTGGATGTAGTCCATGATATCCAATATCAGGGAGATATCGGGCTCCTGAGTGTTTTGTGATTCCCGACTATCATAAAGCGCTACCTGACGCTCAAGCACGTCCAGCACGCGGACCAGGTTACGGTGATCCTCCCTTAATTGCTGATACAGTTTGGTCATAACACCTCACTCCATCTAAAAGGACGGGTGTTAACCCTAACCGGGTGGGCCAGTTTGCGGCCTGATCTGTGTCAATACTTCAGTCAGTGGCGACCGTCCTCCAGCTCCGACGTTCCCTGTCGGTTGATAACACCCTGTCCTTTTCGTCACCAAGAGGTCGCTCAGTCTTTGGGTGTGAACAGCGCCCGATTCTGGTTCAACCAGTCTTTTAGTGTCATGGGTTCACGCCCGGTTAACTCGTTAAAATCGGCGGTTACGTCCTCTACTCCGCCCTGGCGAGTGTTGGTATCGAAGCTTGCGAACGCTTTGGCCAATACCGGTGGTAAGCCCGCTTGTTCGAGCCCGGCGATTTTTTGCTCATCGGTGATGGGCACCACTGCCACGGAACGTGCGCTGATGTCGCTGAGCAGAGTCGCCATTTGCGCAGTGGTGAGCGCCTCTTTGCCCGTCAGGGTATAGGTGCGGTTGTTGAAGTCATTCTTCGCCAGCGCTGCGGCGGCGGCCGCTGCCAGGTCGGCGCGGGCAATGTTCGCCACCCGGCCGTCGCCAGCGGCGGTGAACCACTGGCCCGACTCCAGAATGTGCCCGGTTTCCATCAACAGGTTTTCGAAATACCAGCTGTTGCGCAAGATCGTCCAGCTCATTGAGCTTGCGGCAATGAACTCCTCAGTTTTCAGGTGGTCACCGGCAAAGGTAATGGATGAACCTTCGGGCTTGGGCATGGAGGTGTACAGTATATGCCGCACTCCTGCCTGTTCTGCAGCGCTGACGGCCAGCTTGTGCTGAGCCAGGCGTTTGCCGGTTTCCGCCAGTTCGTCGGTGCTAACGAGTAACAGGCGGTTCACCCCGTTGAAAGCCGCGCTCAGAGTTGCCGGGTCGTCGAAATCCGCCTGGCGTACCTGAATGCCCTGGTCGGCGAGCTCTTTCAGGGACTCCGGGCGTCGGGTCAACGCGATAATTTGGTCGGCTGGCACGCCCTGCTCCGTCAGTAAGGCATTGATGATCAGTCGGCCCAGCTGGCCTGATGCGCCAGTGACGGCTATGGGGTAAGTGTCGGTCATGGAAAAAGCCCTCGTGTGTTGCAAAAATAAAGGTTATGTTTACCTAGTAGGTTACTTTATAATACCGCCTTTCCCGAGCGGCGGAAGTAGGGTGCTGAAGGTCACCTGGTTACTGCCAGGTAACTCAGTGACAGGTAGTGAGATATCATTGAAATGATGAATAACGGTGGTGAGACCCGATGGGCAAACGCAAACTGGAACACGAACCCCTGAATCGAAACTGCCCGATTCGGGATGTGCTGGATCGGCTGGGTGATCGCTGGACGGTGTTGATCCTGATGACCCTGGGCGACCAGACGCTCAGGTTCAGTGAGCTGCGCCGTCAGATCGTTGATATTTCACCGCGCATGCTGGCGCAGACGCTGCGTCATTTGGAGCAGGATGGGCTGGTGCTGCGAGAGGTGTATCCAACCGTTCCACCCAGGGTGGAATACAGCATATCCGGGCTGGGCCATTCCTTTTACGAGCACCTACAGCCGATGGTGCAATGGGCCGACAAACACCACGATGATGTACGTCAGGCTCGTGCTAGCTATATTGCTCAGCCGGCTTACCAGGCGCTATAACGCCATTATCCGAGTGCCTGGTGTGCACTTGCTGTTATCCGGCGGAGATTAGTTTGAATCTGGTCGACAAACTAGCTGGCATTAAACGGCCAATGGCTGGCACAATCGAGACAGGTGGGCAAGCTGAAAACGGTTAAAATGGAGGTGGGTGAGTGAAGCTGGCATTTACCAAAAAGGAATACCTGCAGCGCGTCAAGAAGGTGCGGCGGGAAATGCGAACACGTAAAGTCGATATTCTGATTGCGACTGACCCCGGCAATATGAATTGGCTAACCGGGTATGACGGCTGGTCGTTCTACGTGCACCAGGGCGTGGTGATTCACGTAGACCTGGAAGAACCCATCTGGTTCGGGCGCCGAATGGATGAGAGCGCAGCCCTGTTGCGCTGTTTCATGAAGAAAGAAAACCTGACCAGTTATCCGGAAGAGTACGTTCAGAACCTCGAGAAACACCCGATGACCTGGCTGGCCGAGCACCTGTTTATTGAGAACGGCTGGAACGGCGCCACCATCGCCACCGAGATGGATAATTACTACTACACCGCTGATGCCCATCGCTCTCTGCGCCTGGCGTTGCCGGAAGCCCGCTTTGTCGATAGCCATAATCTGGTGAATTGGTGTCGGGCCATCAAGTCGGCGAAAGAAATTGAGTTCATGAAAATCGCCGGCAAGATCACTTCGAAAATTCACCAGCGCATTCTGGATGTGGCGCGGGTGGGCGTGCCCAAGAGTCACGTTGTCTCGCAAATTTACGAGACGGCGATTGCCGGTGTCGACGGTTACAGCGGCGATTACCCCTCTATTGTGCCGTTGCTGCCCTCTGGTAAAGAGGCTTCGGCGTCTCACATTACCTGGGATGAACGGCCGTTTCGAGCGAATGAAGGGACCTTCTTTGAAATCTCAGGCTGCTACAAGCGCTATCATGCGCCCATGTCGCGCACGCTCTATATGGGCAAGCCCAGCGCCCGCTTTCTGAACGCCGAGAAAGCCCTGCTGGAAGCCATTGACGCGGGGCTGGAGCAGGCCAAACCCGGTAACCGGACGTGCGACATCGCCAATGCGGTGAATGCCACCATGATGAAGTACGGGATTGATCGTCAGGGGTCCCGCTGTGGCTACCCCGTCGGTGTCAGCTACCCACCGGACTGGGGTGAGCGTACCTCCAGCTTGCGCGCCTCGGATGAGACCGTCTTGCAGCCCGGCATGACCTTTCACTTCATGCCCGGTATCTGGCAGGACGACTGGGGCATCGAGATCACCGAAAGCATTCTGATCACCGAAACGGGTGTGGAGATGCTGTGTGATTTCCCGCGCCAGCTGTTTGTGAAATAAAACGGACCTGACCAGGCAGCAACGCCGTCGTCTGGTCAGTGTTGTTTCTTAAGTGCCGGGTAGCCCGCCAGTCGGGCGGTCTGCTCGCGTACCGCCCCGGTCATGAAATCCATCAGCGATTGAATGCGCGAGACGCCGCGCAAGTCCGGATGCATCAGAAACCAGAGCCCGTAGCTCAGTTGTGGAATCGGATCCGATAACTGAATCAGTTCTGGCTCACCATCGGCCAGATAACAGGGCAATACCGACACCCCAACCCCCGCTTTTACGCTGCTGAGCATCCCGATTAACGTATCGACCCGGAAGTCGCAGTGCTCATCGTAGCCCTGTTCGGCCATCCATTGGCGCATGGGCTCGTCAAACAGGCGTGACCCGGGGCCTACCCAGGGCTGCTGGTGTAAATCGAGGGCGTTGATGTCAATTTGGCTCTTATGGCCATAGACAGCCATACCAATATCGGCCAGTTTGCGGCCGATCAGATGCTCCGGCGGTGCGTTGGAGGGGCGAATGGCAACGTCGGCTTCGCGTTTGGTGAGGTTGAACAACTGATTGGACACGGCGATGTCCAGCGTGACCCCCGGGTAGTGTTGCCGGAACTCGCCAAACAGCGGGGCGAGGAGCCCTGCCATCATGGAGTCGGTAGTGGTTACCCAAACGGCGCCGGTCGGTTGGAGATCCCGCCCGACAATGCGGCGTTCCGCTTGCAGCACAAACCCTTCCATTTGCCGGGCCGTTTCAGCCAGTTCCTCGCCCGCCGGAGTGGGGAAGTAACCCGTCCGTGACCGTTCAAACAGCATGACACCCAGTCGCTTTTCGATCTCTCCCAGGCGTCGGAAGACGGTCGCGTGGTTCACCTGCATCCGGCGCGCCGCTCCAGACAGTGAGCCGCTTTCGGCAATGGCCAGAACCGTTTCAAAGTCGTTCCAGTGGATCTGGTAGGGCCCGCCCTGGCGTTTTATGTGCGTTTTAGCTTGTGCGATTTTGCAAACTCCATTTGGCTTTTTTGGGAATTACTTTGCGAATAGTCTCAGCGTAGCATACTCACATCGTCAGAGAAGGCCCCGCAGTCCATTCAGTTGGGTCGTTAACTCACCGGCAATAGGAGGTTCCCTTATGAGCCAGACACATTTTGACAGAGGCACGCTTTTTCAGGCCTATCGCAGCGCTTTTTTACTCGGGACGTCCTCCGCCCGTTTTTCGGAGCCCTCAAGCATTCCCGAGCGGTATCGTGATGCCGGAGATCGTATTCGCAGTGATCGGGTTGATCTGGATGCCCGCAACGCCAGGGCGCAGTGGCTGAAGAGTATCTTTAAGCGCTAGAGCCGAAGGCAGTCCCAGGTGACACGCCACGGCAGAGAGCCCGATTTAATCGGGCTTTTCCGGGGTTACTCAGTGCCTGAGCTAGGCAGTAACACCTCCTTTGCATGGGCGCCAACGGCTTCCCGAAGCTGTGTCATCGCGCTGCTTTCTGTTTGCCAGTAGTGCCAGTACAGGGGCACGTCCAGATAGTAGGGCGGGCTGACATCGATCAGTTCGCCACGGTTCAGATACGGCTGCACCTGCAATTCCGGCAGCATGCCAAAGCCCAGCCCAGAAAGGGCCATTTGCACAAACCCCTCAGAAGACGGGCATCGATGGATGCGCTGCGGCGGAGGCAACCCGAGGCTTTCCAGGAATTGATGCTGCAACTGGTCGTCGTGGTTGAAAATAAGGCAGGGAATCTGGCTGAGGTTCTCCGGACATTGAAGCGTCTGGTATCGCTCGACAAAGGCGGGGCTCGCCAGAGCCCGATAGCGCAACCTCCCCAACGCCATCACAGCCCCGCCATTGACCGGGCGTGACTCAGCACAGATGCACGCCATCACTTCACCCTGACGCATGCGCTTCAACCCCACTTCCTGGTCTTCGACCACCAAGTCAAAATCCATTTCCGGGCTCAGTTCGCACCGCGCCAGCGCGGGGGCGAGCCAGGTGGCCATGGAATCGGCATTGACGGTGAGCCTGAGTTTGAGTGGCAAGGCATCGCGGGTGTCGACCAGATCCATTTCCAGCTGTCTGACCTGCTGCAGGTGATTATTCAGCCGCCAGCCCAGTGCCGTCGCCCGGGGCGGGGTGGTTCGCAGTAACACGGGCTGCCCTAGCCGTTGTTCCAGCTGTCGAATACGCTGGCTGATGGCCGATTGCGTCAGATGCAGTTTTTGCGCTGCCCGCTCAAACCCCCCGGTTTCGATAACGGCTGCCAGCGCATCGAGCAATCGGTAGTCGAGCATGATAACCCCCGGTGAACGTGGAAAACGTTAATCTACGTTAATTAGGAATGCTTATGAAGGATTAAAAACATTCGTTGGATTAATGACGGATCGCTCCTTAGTCTTCACGACAATAACCAACAACGGGAGCAGGTATGGTCGGGTCTTTTTTCACGGGTTTTGGCATTTCCATTGGTTTGATCGTGGCCATCGGCGCACAGAATGCCTGGGTGCTGAACAAGAGCATGCGCGGTGAGCACCCAGCCGTTGTCGCACTGGTGTGCTGCACTATCGATGCTCTGCTGATTACGCTGGGCGTTTACAGTGTCGATTGGGTGCAGCAACGCATCCCGGCGCTGGTTCCTGTGCTGACCTGGCTTGGTATCAGCTTGCTGTGCTGGTTGGCCGCCCAGGCGTTCTGGCGAGTGTGGCAGGGGTCTGAAGGGTTGAGAGTGGCTGTGGCAGGGGCTGCTGTAACCAAATGGCAGGTGGCCGGCCAGGCCATGGCGATCTCACTGCTGAACCCGCATGTGTACCTTGATACGGTCGTGCTGGTGGGCAGTGTGGGTGCTCAGCAGAGCTACCCGGGTTACTTTGTGGTTGGGGCTGCTGCGGCATCAGCGACCTGGTTCTTCAGCTTAACCGGGTTTGGGCGGTACCTGGGGCCAAAGCTAAGGTCTCCAACGGCGTGGCGCTGGTTCGACGCGACCGTTGGCGGCGTCATGGTGCTGGTTGCCGTGTCGCTGGTGCCCTGAAACGGGCTTATTTGGAGCTGGGCTCTTCAAACCAGGCCGGAAAATCCCGGGCATGCAGGTCTATCCACTCCCGCGCGGCTTCTTCGGGGGTCAGATCCCGACCCTGGCGCTCCCATTGTTGCCGGTACTGTTCGATGTGGCAGATTTGCTCAACCATGCGCACGGCAAAGGCGTTTTCCAGATTGTCGAAGCGCAGCCCGATCACGAAGTGGTCGTCCTGCGGGTGGCACCAGACGACCTGGCCTTTGGTTTCAAACGGCGGATCACCAACCCCGATACTGACTTGCACAATTTGCCCGGGTTCGAGCGCCTCTTCTGTTATGAAGCTGAGCCCACCCTGGCTGATGTCCAGCAACTCTGTCGGGTTGGGCTCGGTGGGTTGCTGGCACTGATACTTCAACGGCACGGCGGCCGGGTGGCGAATGTATTGTCGCACGCTGTACTCCTCACGCTGCGAAACAATGCCGATAAACAACCATGCAGCGGATACTCCTCAGTATAGTCGAGGCCGTGCTGCTTGCAGGCTGACATGAAATCTCCACACGCTTGCACTAGACTCACACGATTGACTGTTTTTTACACCGTTTTACAACTCATACAATAAAAACGCATTAGGGGGAGAAGTCCGGGTGAGTACCACTAAGAGCAATCAACAAGGCTGGGTCTCAGTGACGCTGGCTGTGATTCTTGTCATCGTTCTTGCCGTTGTGGCCTACTTTTATCAGCAATACCAGTCGCAATTGGCCCAGGCTCAGGAAAGTATGAGTGCACTCGAACAAGCACAGGAGCGCACACAATCAGAATTGAGTACCGTACAGAGCCGACTGAGCGACGCCAACAGCCGGGTTCGGGAACTGGAAACCGAGCGCAGCCGGCTGCTGAGTGACGCCGAAGCGACCAGTGAGCGTCTGGCGGCGTTGCAGGCCCAGTACGATGATCTGCGACAGGATTCGCAATCGAGCGTGGGTGACTTGCAGTCCGAACTGGAGCAGGCACGCCAGGACCGCGACGAACTCCAGCAAAGCCTGGCCGAAGCCGATGGCCTGATTGCCAGGCAGGCTGAGCAGGAAGCGAACCTGGAGGCTGAACTTAAGCAAACCATTGAGACACTGGCTGCCGTTGAAGCAGAGCTGGTTGCGGCCGAAGCGCAACTGGCGGACACCACAGGCGAACTGGCCGCAACCACAGCAGAACTTGAAGCAGAAAGAGCAGGAGCGGCCAATCTCAACCGTCAACTGGACGCCAGCCAGGCGCATGTGCAACGGTTGTTGAACGAGCGCACGGCGTTGCTGGCCAGTACCCAGCGTATGGAGCAGGAAGGCCGCGAGCAACAGGCTGCCAACGACCGCTTGCAACAACAGTTGGATGAAACCCTGGCCGAATTGAACATTGCCGAAGTGGAGCTGATGCGGCGCGAAGCCAACCTCGATGAAGCCGTGGCCGAGCGGGAAACCGTGGTCGATGAGTATCGGCAGGCACGGGAAGAGTTGGCCTTGCAACAGGCGCGCAGTGAAAACTACAGCGAAACCATTGCCGAGCTAGAAGCCCGCCTGAACCGCGAAACACAAGCCATGGATGAGCTGCAGAGCCAGCTGCAGTCGTTGAGCAATGAACGCCAAACCCTGGTGTCGCGACTGGAAGACGGCACTACGGTGATTAAGCTGCCGGAAAACATCGTCTTCGCGTCGGGTTCTGCCAGCATCGGTGAAGCGGGGCGGGAAACCCTGCAACTGCTGGCTGACGCCCTGGTGAGCTTTCCGGATCATCTGATCAGCATTCAGGGCCACAGTGATGGCCGGCCGATTTCGCCATCGTTGCAGGAAAAGTACCCTTCCAACTGGGAGCTTTCAACGGCCCGCGCTGCCTCGGCGGTGCAGGTGTTGAGCCAGTCGGGTATTGCATCGGACCGTATGCAAGCCGTCGGGTACGCCGATACGCGGCCGCTGGTAGATGAAACGGATGAACAGAGCCGCCGCGCGAACCGTCGCATTGAAGTGCTGCTGTATCCTAACCAGTTCACCATGCGGGTACTGGATCAAGCGGGTCTCGAGACCCCCTGAACACCAGTTTTTGGCGCTTTTTTGTGGTTTAATGGCCGGGTAAACAAACGACAGGGAACCCTAACCAAATGTCGAACCCGGCCGCTTCTGCAACGCCTCCGGTTACCGCGCCAGACCCATCTCCACCGTCGTTTCGGCTTATCGAATTCATCACCCTGTTTGCGCTGCTGACCTCGCTGACAGCGCTCACCATCGACGCCATTCTCCCGGCCTTTCCGGCCATGGCCGCCAGCTTCTCGGTAGCCGATGCAACCGACCTTCAACTGACCATCAGCCTGATGGTGCTGGGCATGGTGTTTGGCGAGCTGGCGTTTGGCCCGCTGGCCGACGCTTACGGTCGCAAATGGGCCATAGTGACAGGCTTGCTCATATTTGCCACAGGGACACTGATCGCCCTCTTTTCCCAATCAATGACGATGCTGTTACTGGGCAGGCTGGTTCAGGGCATGGGCGTGGCCGGCTCCAAAATTGGCACCCGGGCGCTGATTCGCGACCGGTTTCAGGGCGAAGCGATGGCGCGCATTATGTCCTTCGTGATGATGATTCTGATACTGGTGCCCATGCTGGCCCCGGCCTTGGGGCAGTTGGTGCTGTGGATAGCAGGCTGGCGTGCCATTTTTCTGATGTTGCTGGTGCTGGCCCTGATTGCCGGCGCCTGGCTGGTTGTGCGCCAACCCGAAACACTGACCACCGAACGGCGCCTTCCGATTCGCCCGCTGCCCCTTGCAAAAACCACCCTGCGCATTCTGAAACACCCACAAGTAATGGCCTACACCATCGTCGCTGGCTTGGTGTTTGGGTGCCAGGTGGTCTATTACAGCATTGCCCATTCGCTGTTTGAAGACCTGTACCAGGCAGGAGCCCGCTTTCCGCTCTACTTTGCGATACTGGCCGCTGGTATTGGCCTGGCGTCACTGACCAACGGCGCACTGGTCATGCGCCTGGGAATGTTTCGCCAAACCCTGACCGCGCTGATCGGCATGATGGGGATCAGTGCATCACTGGCCATCCTGGCATGGCTAGGTGAGGGTAAACCTTCACTGCCGGTGTTTTTGTTACTGGGGTTCTGGTTGTTCTTTGGCGTGGGCCTGCTGTTTGGCAACATCAACGCGCTCGCCATGCAGTCACTGGGGCAGGTAGCCGGCCTTGGCTCCTCGATTATCGCCTCATTCTCCAGTCTGGTAGCCGTGGGGGTATCCTTTGCCGTTGGCCCGCTCTATAACCAGACGGTGTACCCTTTAGCGCTGGCCTTTTTTGGCGCAGCGGCCATCAGTCTGGTGCTGGTTATAAGTGTGTATGGGCGGGATTGCGGCGAAGTAGAGCCAGTGAGGCAAGCTTAACGAGACTGTGTACTGCCTGCACTGGCTTCTTCGTACCTGGTTTACGGTGCCATAGACTATCGATTGGCTCGCCAATAGGCGTTCCAGCGATCAGATCTTAATTGGGACTGTTCGACATAATAGCCATGCTTGTAAAAGTCGCTCATCTCCCTAGCTGCCTCGGGAATCCCATTACTGGCGGCGTATTGAATACGTTCGAATGCCTCCTGATAACTCTGCTCGAAGCCTTGCCCGCTTTTATACAACAAACCAACCAGATAGCTTGCCCTTGGGTTACCTGCATTTGCCTGCTCCAAAAGGGTAGTGCGGCCAGCTGCCAACTGTTCATCACTGTCTGGTTCAAATGCATAGAGTTCTCCAAGCTTCACGGTAGCTTCTGTCACCCCGTCATCTGAAGCGGACTCGAGCAATGAGATTGCTTTGCTTCTATCGTACCCATCGCTATTTTGAGAGCCAGCCAGATAAGCTAACCCACGGACATAATTAACGTATTCAATTGCGTCGTTGCTGGAGGAGGCCTGGTTTATCCAATAGGAAGCCTGAGCTGAGTCTTTTTCAACGCCGATTCCCAGCAGGTAGTACTCAGCCAACTTTGCCTGGGCAAGCTTGTGGCCGTTTCTTGCTGCGAAATCCATAAATCTAAAGGCATCGTTATAGTCGAAATCAAGTCGTCCATCGACATCTCTTCGCCCCAGCCCGCGAAATGAGATTTCAGCGCGCCAGTAATTGGCTCGCGGATCATCAGGAACGCGGGAGTAGTGAATAGACGCATTTCTGTACTCTTCGCTCTTTCGGTACAACTCTGCTATTTCAAAGTAATGCGGCTCATCGCCAAAACGATAGTATTGAAGGGCCATTTCAATGTCTTTTTCAACTCCAGTACCATTCGCCCACATGTCTGCCAGCTTCTTCGAGTACTCGCCAGCTATATCAGTGTCGTTGTTCCAAGCCAGTTTGGAATAGAAATAATGAGCATCCGGGTAATTTTGTTCTACGCCGTCACCATTGAAATAACGGTCAGAAACGATGACCATCAGCTCCGTGGCTATTTCATCGGAGTATTCATCTTCCCCTGGCTCGAGAGCGTCAACCCTTGCCTCATAAGCTGCTTCATAGGCTTTGAACGCACGTTCTCTGGGTTCAGCATCACCCGTGCTTTCATAGAGCACATCCTGCTTTCTGGCAAACTCATGTAACTCATCATAACTAAAATACGCGGGTGCCTCTCTAGTACCCGTTTCTAACCACTCTTCGATAGAAAGCTGGTCTGGCCTGTTTGGTACCTGAACTACCAGGTAATACAATGCAGCAACGACAAGCCCTGCTACAACAGGAGCGGTTGCTGGCCACATAACTTTAAATATTGATGGTTTCTCGAGACATTTTGTTCGTTTTTCTAAGAAATAGACGAGTGAGGCGATGCCGATGCCAGAGAACGCTATCAGGTACGTAACTCTATAGAAACAAGCAATGGCATAGAGCGCAGAAGTGACGGAAAGCCAAGAGATCACGGACTTATAACTGCTTGACATCCGTTTTAGTACGTCGGCGCCAATGAAGAAAACACCTAAGGAAACCAGACTCCATCCGAATGAAGCATCTTTGTCACCCAAGCTGTATCTGTTGATGACCTGTATTAAAGCGAATAAAGATAGAGGAAGGAGCAGTGTGGACGCTGCAGCCATTACTGGATATGAAATTCTCTTATTGATCATGTCGGTCTATCTTTACCTCAAGCATTGAATCATTAAAACGTAGTAATTATATCAATCTGAATAGTTCGAGATTACAACTTGAGAAAAATTATTTCTGTCGTTGCATATGGCTGCCAAGTGTCTACTCATACATTCTCTCCATTCCGAAAACTTAAACGAATCCTTCTTGCAGAATTTTATTCTTTCAATCACTGCTGTCCCATAAATTTCAGAACGCCAGACTCAAGTTCTTAGCGTTTTCT